>Ga0208971_1000049_pt1 | contig 82335 bp, 59 predicted proteins | sample AOAMet1_18_M0_10_2_FD_188229 | JGI IMG/M metagenome (GOLD analysis project Ga0208971, IMG submission 188229) | Ammonia-oxidizing marine microbial communities from Monterey Bay, California, USA - CAN11_18_M0_10 (SPAdes) | ecosystem: Environmental > Aquatic > Marine > Intertidal zone | place...
TTACCACCTGATTTGCTCTTTCGACTGCCGGGAGCGATATAGGCCTCATACCCAATGATGGGATTGATGTCCTTCGATTTGCAGGCACGATAAAACTCCAATGCCCCATGCATGTTACCGTGGTCAGTCAATGCCAGCGCATTCATTCCATGATCCGCTGTCCGCTGAACCAGTTTCGGAATCGAACTGGCACCGTCGAGCAAACTATAGTGGCTATGGCAATGAAGATGAACAAACGGACGGTTAGACATAAAACGAACCAGCCTCAGTTAAATTGAAGTTTGGATAATGATGGAAGTTTGGATAATGATTGAACTTTGGATAATGGAACGACAATTCAAAATTGATCCCATTACAACTATTCCCAATAACGTTGAGCGGGTTCAAGACCTCGACACTAGCCGTTCAAAAGCCCAAGTCAGATGGTAACAAATCATCCGATTTTGACTATTGACCTTTTCGATCAACGTCGCGAAAGCACGGTAAAAACCGCAATCTTACGACCGCCAACGGCGATTCCTCCGCTAACCAAGCGATTAATTGGAACCATGGATTGTAACGGTTTTACGGGAATATGCGAAAACCACCTATTTGTCCTACTTGCACGAATTCCTGACCTATGTTTCAACGGGGAACCTGTTGGGCATTACCAATCCACGCTCTAGGAACCTATTTGATTTACTCGACTCCGCTTTAGTGGGCACGCCATGCCAACCTCGACAAAAGACACTACAAATTCAAAGAAACACAATGACGTTGCCGTCATCCTTGAGCACATCGAATTGCTCGTTGAGTTGCACGAAGAACAAAATGGCACTGATGTAACGGCGGAACAAGAGACTCTGCGGAGAAAACAGGAAAGCGGATTTCGAGAATTAGAAAGTCTGATCGACTTAAAATTCAGAGCGCTAGAAAATAAACTTGACTCCCTCTCGAAATCATTCAACGACCAATCAAAAGTTCTCGAAACCAGCGGCGTCTACGATCTTAAATCAGCTGACTGGCTGTTTCAGGAAGACAAAAAGCAGGAACTCGAAACCAATTTGGCTTCCGTCACTGAGCAAATCTCCGAAAAAACTGAATATATCATTGGCTCTTTTGAGACTCGATTTGAAAACGTTCTTCAAGACATGGGGGAGAAGTTTTCAAAATTGATTGAGCAAGCCGAACCAGAGGAACAAGACTCGGTTGAAGAAGACGACGACACTTCGCAGTGGGAAAAACAAAAAGAAGCCATGCTCTCAAAATATGGCATCGACTCCGATTATCGCGAAACAGACGGTACAGCTCCGTCGCCGATTACAAAACCAAATAGCCCAACTAAAGTTCAGAAAATATCAACGAGTCAACCGGCGTCACAAACTCCGGTCGAACAGGAAGACTCCACCGATATCGATGCACTAAAGTCTGAACTCAACGAAAAACTTCGAGAAGCCGAAATCGAGCTTTCAATTGGCAGAGCTAAAATTAGCCAACAACAGGCTGAAATTGCTTCTCGCCAGGTCGAATTAGAGCGTCGAAGCGATGCACTTGAATCAAAACTCGCAGCCTATACCGATGGGCCTGCTCGCAAGTCTGGTTTCCTCGACCGATTAACTCGGCACCTTCGCCGAGACTAAAGACGAACTCGCGTCGACTTGAATTGTAAAGTCGGTTTTCATTTGGTAACAACCAAGCTACCTGCATTCTTCGCCGAAGAACAGCTATCAAGCCAACCGCTAGCACGAGCAGCAGTCGCGCTGAACGAGTTCAAAAATTCTCTCCAAACTTTAGATACATGGGGGGAATTTCATTTGGGGTTGTCCCTCGACCTGTCTTTTTGGTATTCCAACTTCGCCAAAAACGTCCTGTATCTGTGCGCCAGAATCGAACTGACGCTCGAACCAGATTCAATGCGGCGCTGGCCAACAAATTAACGGCATGGAAGCCGACGAGTGTTTTGAACGAACGGATTTACCTGATCCGCCAATCAAAATTGGTGCTCGGTGCGACATGCCAATATTTCCCAAATCGAGTTTGCTATATCAGCAAATTCACGATGGAAACAACAACATGTCCGAATCTGAAACCACACCGGAAATTGGCCCTCGGTTTACCAAGGCAACCATTATCCGAATTTCGGCGGTGGCGTTTTTCGTCACCCTGGGGTCGGTCGCCGTTATTCAATCAATGAAATACGTATCATCTGGTTCGAACGAAGCCCCCAGCCAACTAGTATCGGATGCTGAAAGCCCAATCTCTGGTGGCGAAGCTCTCAACGAAGAGGCGAATCCCAGCCAACCTCCTTCCGCATTCGAGGAGCCCGCGAAGTCGGCCGCGAGCAAGAACACTTTTGGCACACCCAAAAACGTCGCACTCTCGACCGGAAAACCAACTGCACCCGGACTGGTGAAAACAACATTACCGCCAGTGTCATCGTTTAAGCCAGCGTCACCTCCCCTCCGCACGAGCGCATCCACTTTTAACGCTCCTCAAAAGGGAGTCTCAGCTGACACGAAAAAACCACCAAGCAACTCTGGCTCTGGGTTCAATGGTATTCCTTTGGTAAAAGCTACACCTCCAGTTAGTCCGCCCGAACGCTACGCATCCAAGGGAGCCCCGCTGCCGTTCTCAAATCCGAGCCGCGGTTTCAAACTGTCGAATACGCCAAATCAAAATTTGGCGGCCACAAAATCTGCGCAGAAGCAAACTGACACAAAAAAACCTGATCCATTTAAAATTAGAACGCCTCCCAAACAGGGGAGTGACATCCTCGAAGCCAAAGCAACACCACCGGTATCGACCAGTAACTCCGCCTCACGTTTACTCGACCAAGCCACCGCTGCAGCGCCATCGACGCGCCCCACCCCCCCACCTTTGGCCGGTGGGTTTGCGAAACCAGCACCAGCTAACAAACCAGTTGGCCAACCAACTGCGAAGTCTTTTGCCCCGCCGGCTAATCAGCCTTCTCAACCAAAACTGACGAACTTGCAAACACCCCAGGCAAACTCGAATGAACCCGCACTTCCCAATATCGGATCCTTCAATAATCGCTCCCGAGCAACCAAGAATCCTGCCGCAATCCCGAACAGTAGCCAAGCCAAACCAGCGCCGACGAATCTTAGCCCGAATCTAAACAACAAGTTCCCGGAATCAGTGGCACCTAAAGTACCAAGCGCCTTTGCCTCGCAACCCTCTTTGGTCAAAAATCCAACACCAAATACTCAGCCGTTTGGATCGCCTCAAAGAAAATCGGGAACTGGGCAACTGGGGACTGGCCAACTGGGACCGCCGCCAGGACTGGCATCACAAACAAACCCAATCCATTCTCAAACACCCAAGGCATTCGCGCCAAATCCAAACTCCTCCAGTCCTCTCCCGCGGTCTCAGCGTTCATCGCTCACTGGACTGCCATCTGCGTCTGCATCAATAGCCGCGACTTCAATAGCCGCAACTTCAGTACCGCGACTAACACGAGACACTCCCGGAGACCGACAACTTGAAGGTATCCAAGCGCCATCCTTAACGGTTGAGAAACTTTCGCCCGTCGAAATCCAGCTTAACCAACAGGCATCTTTTGAAATTATCGTTCGTAACATCGGTCGCGTTACTGCAGAGGAAGTCAAAGTGGTTGATCAAGTACCCGCCGGGTGCGAATTCGTCGGAGCGACCCCTCAAACTCAACCCCAGGGAAAACTGCAGAGCCTCAGTTGGAATCTGGGAACGCTGAGGCCTGGGCAAGAGAAAAAAATTACGTTTCAATTGAAACCGACACAACCGGGGGAGATGGGCAGTGTCGCCCAAGTCACATTTGCAACGCAGGCCTCCATGCGAACCTTGGTTACCAAGCCTGTTCTTGAAATTGTTCACCAAACCGAGGCGACTCATTTAATTGGGGACCGTGTTATCCTCGACGTGATCGTCATTAATAAAGGCGATGGTCCCGCCAAGAACGTCCTGATTCAACAAAAAGTACCCGATCAACTCGAATTCCCGGATGGCCTGCCAAACGCAAGCCGGGGGATTGAATATGAGGTCGGCACATTGATGCCCGGCAAATCACAACGTGTGAAGCTGGCACTCAAGGCAGCTAACATTGGTAAGATTCAAAGTGTCATGTACGCATCGGCCGAAGGTGGTCTTCGCGCTAAACATGAATTACCTATCGAAGTCATCGCCCCCGAACTCGTCACCCAAAGCTCAGGTCCGAAAAAACGATTTTTGAAACGAAGTGCCACCCATGAATTTCGTGTGGCTAATCGAGGGACGGCCAACGCCACCAACGTGCAGCTTATCGCCAAACTACCGAATGGACTTCGCTTCGTTCAAGCCAATAACCAGGGACGATATGACGCCAATGGCCATGCCGTCTATTGGAGCCTCGCCGAGCTTGCACAAAATGTTGAAGCCAAAGTAGAGCTGAAAACGATGCCGGTCGACGTTGGAAATCAACCGATCACCTTTGAGTCGTCTGCTGATTTAGATATTAAATCAGCCTTAGAGCACGACCTCTCCGTTGAGCACCTAGTAGATGTGTTCTTTGAAATTGACGATGTCATTGATCCCATTGAGATCGGCGGCGACACCAAGTATCGCGTTCGAGTTGTGAACCAAGGTACCAAGGCAGCGACCAATATTCGACTTCAAGTCGATTTCCCTGCCGGGTTAACTCCAACCTCGGTCAACGGCTCATTGCGACATGCCATCCGCGGACAACAGATTATTTTTGAACCGATCAACAGCATGAAACCAGATGACGAACTTAGCTTCATGATCAACGGGCGAGGCCAATCGGTTGGGGATCATCGAGTCGTCGTGAGCATGCAAACCGACGGGCGAACGTCACCGGTATCCAAACAGGAGTCGACCCGTGTCTATTCCGATCAATAATTGGCTCGAATTGGGTGCAGAACGCCTTTCCAGCTTCAGAAGGACTGCGAATTAACTGCCCCAGAATGCCTGTTCTCAGCTCCAAAACCAGGGAAAACCGGCAAGATTTCCATTAAATCCTGCTCTTGCCACCATTTCACCGAGTTTCATGCTCGAAAAACCGCGTTTCCTTGGAAATGAGCCGTTAATCTTATGCTGATGTTCTGGTAGACTTACCGATTCGATTTTTGCCCTGAAAGCTGATTTATTTTTGAGTTGGAGAATCCGTGAGACGCCCCCTAATTGCCGGCAACTGGAAGATGAACCTCAATCGCGCTGACGCCGTTGCGCTCTCCAGCGATCTCGTAAATGCAGAAAAATCGAGCGAAGTCGATGTTCTGGTTTGTCCATCTCACATTTACCTTGATGCCGTTTCGGCAACCCTCGGCGACTCAGGTATTTCGCTGGGAGCCCAAGACGTGTATTTCGAGGCTGGAGGAGCCTTTACGGGTGAAATTAGTACCGGAATGCTTGGCGATGTTGGATGCCAATTCGTAATTCTTGGGCACAGCGAACGACGGCATGTCTTGGGTGAAACTGATTCGCTCATTAACAAGAAAGTCAAAGCGGTTCTCGAAGCAGGACTCACTCCCGTGCTCTGCGTGGGAGAACTGCTCGAAGATCGAGAAGCAGGAAACACCGAAGCGGTCGTCAAGTCACAATTTGAAGGCTCACTTGCTGACTTAAGTCCCGAGCAAGTCCAAAAAACAGTTATCGCCTACGAACCTGTCTGGGCGATCGGAACCGGCAAAACAGCGAGTCCCGCACAAGCCCAAGAGGTTCACGCTGACCTTCGCAAATTACTGAACGACCGCTATAATTCCGAGACTTCCGAACAAGTGCGAATCCTCTATGGCGGAAGCGTGAAGCCAGACAATGCAAGCGACTTAATGTCACAACCGGACATCGATGGTGCTTTGGTCGGCGGTGCATCTTTGAAAGCCGATGGATTTACCGCGATCATTAATGCAGCCAACCAAAACGTCGCCTAAAGTGGCAACGTGGTACTGCTGTATTGACCGACAAACGAGAACACAAACAAATCACTAGACAAATCACCTTGGGTGGTACGAGAAATTAATATGACTTTGGCTCAATTCCAATTAGTTGAAAACTCCTTACTGTTGTCTGAGTTTCGGTTCGGACTTTTCGTAATGGAAATTCTATTGTTCATGTGCTCGCTGTTTTTAATGGCGCTCGTTCTTGTCCAACGAGGAAAAGGTGGAGGTCTGACGGGCGCCCTCGGCGGTATGGGAGGCCAAAGCGCATTCGGCTCGAAAGCCGGTGACGCGTTCACCAAAATTACGATTGTAACGGCGGCACTTTGGATCTTCCTCTGCATGATGACGATCGCTTTGTTCAACCCTCCGCCGTCTCCCGCTTCTACCCTCAATAATGATCCAATTCTAAGTGGAACAATGGGCGGGGAAAACGAAGACAATACTGAATCAAACAGCGAAGAAGACGAGGAATCGATTACGGGTGATTCGACTGGAGACAGCGAAAAGCCTGGTGCACCGGACAAGGGTGAATCGGATAAAGAAAACACGGACTCCGAGCCGGCGAAAACCGAAGCCGCAACTCAGCCAAAACCCTCGGGCGAAACTACCGATACCAAGTCTGATGTTGAAGAAAAGTAATCGTCTAGCGACTGCCGCGAATTCCTCTTGAACCGCGGAGCACTCGATATCTTGAATTTCAACCCGAATACGTTTTAACGATACGGGAGTCTGTTTTGTTACTTAGCATGACCGGCCACGGACAGGCCTCCGTCCAAAATGATCACGTTCGCGTTGTGGCCGAACTCAGAGCCGTCAACAATCGGTTTTTGAAAACGTCGATCAATTGCGATCTCGATGCCGCTCATCAGGCAAAACTCGAAGCGCTGGTTAAGCAGCACGTTCATCGAGGCAGCGTCAATCTGCGGATCAATTCACAGATTCTTGGAGGAGAATCAAATTACCAACTGAACGCCGATGTAATTCGCGCCTACTGGCTGCAACTTTCAGAGATTGCCGGCTCGAATCAATCAATTAACGTTGAGTCAATTTTGAAATTGCCGGGTGTCGTCGCCGACAATGTTCGCGACGACCAAAATGAGCGAGTCTGGCCAGCGGTCGAGCAGGCTACCACAGAAGCCCTGGTACAGTTGAACAAAATGCGTGAACTCGAAGGTTCCGTGATGCAGAAAGATATGGTTTCTAATTGCGAAATCATTTCAACCAATCTGGAATCGATCAAATCACTCGCCCCTCGGGTGATCACCCATTACTCAAAAAGAATGACCGAGCGAATCAACAGCCTGCTCGAGACACACGACACGTCAATTGACGCAACGGACATCGTTAAAGAGGTTGGTGTTTTCGCTGAAAAATGTGACATCTCAGAAGAGACCGTTCGACTTGGATGCCACATCGAGCAATTCAATAAACTAATTCAAGAGGATTCCAGCAACGGTAAGAAACTTGACTTCCTCGTTCAGGAAATGCTGCGGGAAACGAACACCATTGGCTCCAAGGCGAATGATGTGGACATCGCGAACCACGTCGTAGAGATCAAGACATGCATCGAGCGAATTCGAGAAATGGTTCAAAATGTCGAGTAGCACCATGTCACAACAAAATCTAAACAACCAACCGCCCACGAGCGCCCAATCGGGGAAATTGATCATCATTTCCGGACCCTCGGGAGTGGGAAAGACCACCGTATTGAAAAGCTTGTTCCAAACGTGCGAATTGCCTTTGGTAGCGAGCATTTCGGCAACGACGCGTCCCCAACGAACCGGGGAAACAGACGGGGTCAGTTACTATTATCTGTCGCCCGAGCAATTTGAAGAACATCGGGAAAATGGGGATTTCCTAGAATGCTGCGAGGTTTTCGGCTACGGACACTGGTACGGAACACTCCAAGCCCCAGTTACCACTGGCCTTCAAGCCGGAAAATGGGTAATCTTAGAGGTTGACGTCGAAGGTGCTGCTAAGGTCTTGAAACACCACCCCGACGCAATCACAATCTTCATTCACCCAGGCAGTCTGGAAGAACTCGAACAGCGACTGCGTGGCCGGGGAACAGAATCGGAAGAGGTTCTGCAAAAACGACTCGCCGTTGCCAAACGGGAACTCGACGCGTCATCCTCATATCAACACATCGTTACCAACCAATCGGTCCAACAGACCGTCAACGACATTTGTAGGTTGTTGCAACAAGCGGAGAAAAACTGAATGTACGACGCACTAAAAGAAGAAGAAATCGTCCGCAAAGTCGGCGGTCGTTTCAAATTATCAACATTGATTCAAAAACGGATGGTCCAACTCAACCAAGGGTCTCGACCTTTGGTTGAAACAAAATCGCAAGACAAAATGGCGATCGTGCTTGAAGAAATCCTCCAGGATAAAATCTATCTGGACACCACCGATAATCTTCGCAGTACCGGCTCGCCTGACGTGCCGGACATGCCTGAATTGGATCTTGACGATCTGTAAACCGCCGACAACAGTTCCAAAGCTAGTTTTCGGCGAATGATTGATGTTGAGCCCGATGGTTGCTTGACGTGCTAGGCACTCGAGCAACCGCCCGGGCAAACAACCGCGAACAAAAAGGGTCACCTTATGGCCGGAAAAGAAATCATCATCGCTGTCTCCGGCGGAGTTGCAGCCTTCAAGGCCGCCGCACTCGTGAGCCAACTAGCGCAGCAGGGGCATTGTGTCAAAGTCGTGATGACAGAATCTTCCCAGGCTTTTGTTGGGAAGGCGACGTTTGCCGCGCTCACGGGAAATCCAGTCGCATCTGAAATCTTCGATAGCCGGTTTCCCCTTGGTGCCCATATTGAACTAGCTCGCTCCGCCGACCTCTTGTGCGTCGCTCCAGCGACGGCAAACTTTATGGCAAAAGCAGCTACTGGAATCTCAGATGACCTGCTGAGCACGCTCTACCTTTGCTTCACTGGCCCCGTGTTAGTTGCACCCGCAATGAATTGTGAGATGTGGGACAAACCAGCGGTTCAGCGAAATTACCAACAGTTAGCTGAGGATGGAGTCCAGTTCATTGATCCGCAAGAGGGCTGGCTAAGTTGCCGCACCCGAGGAATTGGCAGAATGGCATCTCCCGAATCAATTGCTGACGCCATCAACGATCGCCTTTAACCCCACCTGTTCACGCAACCAACCGCCGACGGCGGTTCTAAGCTCGAGTCTACAAGACCCAATTGAATAGAAGCTTCCATGGCCCGAATCCTGATAACCTCCGGACCCACTCGACAGTACATCGATCCGGTCAGATACATCAGCAATGCGTCGAGCGGCCGCATGGGCTGCTGTTTGGTTGAAGCAGCAATTGCAGCAGGGCACGAAGTTGTTTTAGTCAGCGGGCCAGTCGAGATTCAATACCCGCCTGAGGCAGAATTATTTTCGGTCCTAACCACTGAGGATATGCTCGACGCGGCCACAAAGCTATTTGCAGATTGTGACGGAATGATTGGCGTCGCAGCGCCTTGCGATTACAAGCCGATTGAAGTTGCCGACCATAAAATTCGTAAAACGGGTGAGGCCCTCGAGTTAAAACTAATCGAAACCCCCGACGTTGTTGCCTCGCTGGGCGCGAACAAGAAACCCCATCAATGGACGGTTGGCTTTGCTCTCGAAACGGAGGACGCTCGCTTTCGCGCAATCACAAAATTGCAAAAAAAGAATTGTGATCTTGTCGTTCTCAACGGGCCGGCGGCAATCAACGCCGCCGACAATGAAGTTGAGATTATTGCTCCCGATGGGACAGTTATCAAATCGATCAAAGGCCCAAAGACAACCATCGCAAGCCATATTCTCTCTGTCATTGAGAAACAGTTAATCCTTAATCATTGATCACTCGCGATTAATTTAGAATGCAAAGTGAATGAGCGCCTAACTTTCACGGGCACTGCAGCCCTCGAAACTGATGTCCAGCGCAAAAAAATAGACCCCGTCAGGGGTCTTTCAATGCTTTGATACTCGACTGATTTAAACTTCGCCCATTCCATCGGTCTTCCAAGGGAAGTCGTTGGGGAAGTCGCCAAAGGTGTTTAGTTCTACAAACATCAACACAGTTGCCGCGGAAACACAGAGAAGTGCCACCAGCAACATCGCATCGAAAACCGTCAGGCCACTAAGGAATGACTTTTTCTCTTCGCCATCCTGATCGGTTTCCTCTGAGGTCAAACCAACCTCATCAGATTCGGAACTCTCAAGATCGAGTTCGCTTACCAATTCTTCATTTTCTTGGGGGATATCAGACATAACCAGCTCGAACTATTTAGAGAATTCATTCGCGTTGACCGAGAACAAGATCGCGGCAACCACAAGGAAAATGAACGAGAGGATCAACATCAGTGAATAGATACTGAAACTCTGTTTCCGATAAGAAGGTGATGAAACGACAGGCTCGTTCGAAACAAAACCCTCTTGCTCGTTTTGCGGTGCCTCAAACTCGTCACCGAATTCAGAATTTACTAGTGACATGATCGCCCTCCCGGACCGTATCCAGGTTGAAATCAGGGTTGATTCTAACCGCAGCTAAATCTGTTTCCGTTTTAATAACGGTCCCTTTTCCAACGAATCGATCTTTGCGGTACACATCTAATTCGTGTCCGACGCGAAGGCCGTCATCAGTACCTAGACTAATCGCGAACAATCCATCTGACGAAGTCTTGACAACTAATCCGTCAAGTTTCGGCACGATGTGATCGGTCAGTGAGTTCACTGTCAAACCGTTACGGTCAAGGACTTTCTTTGACTTGGCAAGGTTCGCAACCAAATCCATTTCTTTTTTCTTCAACAACTCGATCTGGTTTTTAATTTCGAAAGACTGATTTGTCAGGTTTCGAACTAGCGAGAACTGAGTCGCAATGTCGTCAACAAGCTTTTTGTTGTTGGCTCTAAGGTCAGCGACTTCAATATCCTGATCGGAAATTCGCTTCTGGGCTTCTTCGAGTTCATCCAGTTGTTTCTGGCTTTGCTCTTCGACGACACGAAGCTCAGATTCTTTCGAATCTCTTGAGGCCGATAGCACTTTGAGTTGCGATTCGAGCTGTGCGAGTTGCATTGCGCGGCTTGCTCGTTCCGATGCCAGCAATTTCTCTTTGTCGCTAGTATTCGACTTAGCTTCGATTAAAGCATTCTTGTAATTCGCAGCTTCACCGTTCTTCTCAACAGCGATCGCTTTCCAGTTTCGGTGGGTTGCACCCACCATCAGAGCAATTACTAAAAAGCAAATACTCATGAAGAAAATCAAAAGCGTAAATATTTTGCCCATCAAGTTCATCAAGACACCTCGTTGTGGCCTTAAAGTTGACCAAATTGGAAAGGACTAGCTGACTCTTCGACTCAACCCAAACTAAATTGCGAGTCTGCAGTTCACTGTAAAATACACCGAAAGCAACCAAAGCAACTCTCGCTGTAAGTCAACCTGGCACGCAAAACAGCGGGCTGTCGACTCATAAAAGTATACTTCCATGAGTTTTAGCGTGCCAATTCTTTTGTTGAAATATCGACAATTCTTACGAATTCCAGCATGCTGCGCTCACACTTGTACCATCGACCATCCCAGACACATGGTTTGCCGAAACCGACGCTTTGGGCCAAATTCGAGGGACTCCCACCCCACTGAGCGGATTCGCAGGACTATCTTACTTGACCGTCAAAATCGGTTTTATCTGGCAATCGGCATATTCGATTGCTTGGCTTGGATTTGCCAGCATTCCAATTCAGATCCGTCGATATGCTTTCGTCTCTGCTGCTTGCGAATGTTTCGAAGTCACGCGGTCTGTGTGAGACTTACTTTGGCGACCGGAAGACATCTGAGTAGGCAAAGAACAGAGAATCAGCAGCATCAAACAAGTGAACCAGCAACGCCGCCCTGGCCCACATTCCGTTCCTTGCTTGGCGGAAGTACATCGCCCGTGGATCGGAATCGATACTGGTCGGAATCTCACCAACAACGCTGTCTCGCGGGAAGGGGTGCAGGATGGGAGCGTAAGACTTCAAGACTCCAACCCGTTGAGGGGAAAGTAAAAACGGACTCAAGTCGATTTCGGCAATTTCCTGTTCGGTATCCTTCGAATTGTGTTCCCGTTGAATTCGTGTCATGTACAGACAGTCAGTCTGCCCGAGTACACTTTCGCCGTCGATTTCCGCATCGAGGCTGTTTACTTCGTAGAACTCAACACCCGTCATTTTTAGCCGCTGCCTAAGTTCTTCATCCATGACTAGGACGTCATGCTCCGGTGACACAAATATCATTCGCGTCCCTTCATATTGAGAAAGAACGGTAGCCAGCGACCTGACTGTACGCCCTCGGCCAATGTCTCCACAAAACGTGTAGGTTTTCTGACTTGGTCCGCAGATCAACGATGGAAACGAACGTCGCAACTCATTCAATCGAGACGGGCGGCTCTCAGAGTTTTCGTCGAAGTCAAATGTACGAATAATTGTGTACATATCCAACAGCGCCTGGGTCGGGTGTTCATCGCTTCCAGCACCGGCGTTAACAATTGGAACCGACCGCCGTTCTTGCCGCTCTAAATCACTCATCAAATAAGCACAGCATTCAGCAAAGTTGCTAATTTGGGATCGCATAATGATCACATCAAAATAGCTACTAAACATGCGAATCGAGTCCATTCTCGATTCCCGCTTGACCTCTGATGAGGTTTTGGGGTCGCGGACCTCATTGCAAGAGAGACCCAAAATTTGACAAGCAGCCATGAAAGAGAGGAACGTACGCGTTGACGGTTGAGTGAAATACAGCATTGCTCTTTTGTGAGCCAATAGATCGCGCAACCGGCGATTTCCCTCCGGGTTACGACTAAGACGGCGAATAAGATCCGCCGAGCGACAGAGTTTTTCCAATAATTCGGGAGTCAATTGCGAAGCCGCAATTAAATGCTTCAGGCGGCCATGTCGCTGAAACTCAAGATTCTTTTCCTGTACCGAGCGGGACAGCAATGGCTCAAACTCAGAAAATTCCTGCATGTTATCTCATTAATAAAGAGACTGATCACTTACTCAAATCGTATCTTTTTTTAAAAAATATGAAACCGCTGCCCCGTCAAAGTCCGTCGAAAGAAACGATTTAAGTACAGTGAGGACGAATTGACATGCTTTGGATTAAATAAAAAAGCGACGTGCCAAGTGACACGCCGCCTAAAACTTACTCATTGAAATCAGTGTTTTTCATACTCTGGTGACAAGTAGACTGGTCCGTAGACTGCTAACCTCCAACCGATGAGATTTTTGACCGCAACGCTGCGTTTCGATCGACCATTTTCTGCTGGGCTGTTTTGATGCCAACCCGAAGGCCGGTATCGACTTGTGAATCGATGTTCTCACCTGGCTTCAAAACATTCTGGATGACTATGTCAGCCTTCACCCCCACACGACTAATCGCCTGTCCTGTCGGAGAATAAAACTTAGCCGTTGTTAGCCGAACACCTCCACCCGAAACGTTTAACGGAAAGATACCCTGAACGCTTCCTTTGCCGTAGCTCTGGTTACCCACAATGGTACCTCGCTTGTTATCACTAATCGCGGCGGCAAAAATTTCGCTGGCACTGGCAGAGTTCTCATCGACAAGAACAACCAATGGCACATCCCACGTTCCCGAAAGATTGGCTTTGTGCACGAAATCTTCCATCGGGTTTCTACCTTTCGTTGAGACGATTACCCCTTTTCGCACAAACCGATCTGCCACCTCTACGGACGCCGAAAGCAATCCACCTGGATTGCCACGCACATCGACAATCAATGACCGCATGCCCTGAGCCTGAAGCTTCCACAATGCCGCATCAAAATCCGCGGCAGTCGTCTTTTGGAAATTCGTTAACTTGATGTACCCGACACCCGATGCTTTATCGACAAGCCCGACCTGATCGACGCTGGGAATGTCGACCCGACGCCGCTGGAGGCGTAACGTCTGTATCCCGTTGCCCCGATCAAGACTGATCAAGATGAAAGAACCCTCAAGGCCACGCATCATATCAGCAGCACGATTGCTGCCAATTTCAGAAACCTCCTGGTTATCAACAGCAACGATTCGATCACCCTCAATAATCCCACCCATCCCGGCGGGGCCCTTGGAGATTACGCTGACAATCTCTAGGTAATCAGCTTGCGTCCGCAACTCAACACCCAACCCTACGAAGTTACCTTCGATCTGTGACATCGTTTCGCTGTATTGGTTGCTGGACATGAAGGCAGAGTACGGATCAAGAGCCGAAATGGCTCCGCAGACAAATTCGTACATCACTGACTGAGAACTCATGCCACATTGCTTATTCAAAAAATCAGCGGTTTCTCTGGCGACAGTGAACGCATCATTTCTGGTTCGGACAGCAACATTACTCAACCGCTGCTCCGCCTGTAAATAGACCTCTAACGAAGCCTCTTTTGAAATGGTCGGTAGATTGATCTGGCGAAAACCATCCGACTGCATCGCTACTTTCAAACTGGTCAATCCGTAGTTGACGATGTTCGCCCAATTAGGTTCATCAACGTAGTAAGACTGGATTTTCAACAGTACTTCTGCGTACACGTTCATCGAAGTGTTCGCATCCGTTGACTTAATCGTCTTGATAAAACTGGTATCGGCGTACCGCCTATCTAGGTCAAAATGAATCCGTGCGAAGGCTCGCTTGAGCTGAAGAGTCCGGTCATCAGGATTTGCCTTCAAAGCGTTTTGATAAAGAGCGAGTGCTTCCCCCCACTGCTTTTGGCTTTCAAAAACCTCCCCCTGCTGCTGCACAGAATTGCCAACGCTGGGGGTTGCCGCAGAATCAACCACCGATGTTTTTGGTTGGGCGGAAGACTGAGCCTGTAAACCCTGGGTCAGCAACGCACTCCAAAGAAATGCGGCTAATACAGCACAGGGCACCTTAAATCTCCCGAGCAAGCGCGCTCGGTTAGCCAGTAACAAATAATCCATTCTCAATTGCCATCCTTCGAAGGTAACCCGGATCCTTCTGCTTGCTACTTTGAATTTGGGAGCGAAGCAAACAGAGTTCTGAGTCAAACCAGAAAACGGCCAAAGCGAGTGTCCAACAATGGAGCAAAAATCGACTACAAAATGGCCGTTAAAAAATAGACCACGGTTGTCCATTGGTCAAAAATTTTGAACCAACTTTTACCGGCGCGATCCGCAATATCCATGTAGGTTAAGAAAAGCGTTACGATGACAACGATCTGTCAAAATGAGACGCTTATATTGAGTTACGGTTCATCCCTGTCACAACGCTTACGAAGCCTGTTCGCTTGTGGTTCAAAAAGGTTGTTAGAAAAAAATCTTACCACGCACCGCCCCTTCGATTCACTCCAACGTCAACCAATCAACAGCCGCGACAGATGCATGCTAATAGCATGTAAATACTACACACTGTCACATCCCAAAGACCTCTCAGCGCATAAAAAAACGCCCCGTCAAAGAGGGGCGTTACCGGGTTGATCTTCCGTTCGAAAGACAGCCGGATTGGTATATTGTTGTTCGTCTTAGGGAACCATGGTTCCCGATCCCAGCGGAGATGCCATCGGCACGTTTGGAATCGGAACGGTTCCTGCAGCTGGTTTTGTTTTACGCCGACGCCGTTTTGTCTTGGCCTGACTCCATTCTTTCGTTAATGCTTCAAACACCTCGGGAGACTCGTAGCGAACTATCGATTTCCCTTCCGCAAGCGGCCCAATCAATCCTCGAAACAAAGGCAATCCACGAAGCGTTAAATCGGTACTACAGTCATCGATCCCCACTTGGTCGTGAAGTGTCGCTATCTGATCGAAATCTTCGAAGTCCTTGATTCGAAGCGAACCGTCGGACGCTCTCGTTACTACTCTTATCTGCTTATTCAACGACATATGAATCTTTCCTTAATCGGAGTCCGAGTGCGACTATGACATAACCAACGTTTGGTTTCCAGCGCCCCACTTGTCCATTGATAAGGGGATTCGACTCCTTCGATTCACTGTGTACTTACAGGTATCGGGCGTAGCAGACACAGGGTCTAGTCGTTTCGAGCTTAGGTGAATTTCACCAACAACCTACAGAATCGTTACATTCCGCACGGCTTTAATAAAAAGAAAAAGTACCATCGAAGCATCCGATTATTACGGTTGCAACGATAAAAACGAGCAATTCACAAAGACATGAACTCAAGCTCGCTGCTGGTTTGAGCCAGCCTAAAGGAATCGTAGCGAGGTAGCACTGATAATCAAGTCATTTATAGAAGAGAAAAACAACCAATCGTTTACTTGCTAGAAATTCCAATGGTGCCAACCGTCTCTTTACCGCCAACATTTTTCAGGCTCACGGTCTCTCGCGTCACGAGTTCGTTAGGCCTTCCGAAATTTCGATAGACCGTAACGTAAACTTTGCTACGAAACTCAATACGGTTGTTGTCTTGTGCAAAGTAATCGACCTTCACGTCGTACTTGCCCTGCGGCGCTTTGACATTGAAATACATCTCCGGCCCAAAACCCGTGGTGATATCTGAACTAATTTGACCATTGGATCGTGTGCGTTTGTTTTGATAATTGCACGGTTCCCCGGACGGCTCGTGAACGTGCAAGTCGACATCCGTCATATCTGTATTCCACCGAATCGTAATCAGCAAATCAGATTCGTCGAACTTCAAAATATCCTTTAGAGTTTTCGACCTTGCAGCGGCGAAACGCTGAAGCGAGCTATTGAGTTTCTTCTTTTCAATTTGTCGCAACAGGTGCAAATATTCGGCTGAAACAATTTGCTTGAAGTCACTCCCGGTTCGCTGGAACTCGCCATTCAATGCAATTTCGTAATAGACAATCGCCAAATCTGGTTTACCCAACTCTGCAAGGCAATGGCCGATGCTCAAGTAAATGCTTCCCTCAAATGGCCTCGCGAGGGCGACCTTTCGCAATAAGTGATAAGCCTGTGCAGGACGGCCCAACTGGAGCGCTGTGTAGGCGACATCTCGAGCCACGACTAAATCACCAGGACTATTTTCGACGAGAGAACTATAAACTTTGACAGCGTCGTCAATCGAAACCACAGCACGTCTCTCAGCCTCTTTTTCAATTAAATCGTAGTTTAACTTTGATTGATTGAGACCTGCTAGATAGGCTTTGGGCAAACTATCTCGCGTCTCCAATGTGGTTTCGAGCGGTTCTGAAATTGCAGTTATCTCGATATCCTCCAATGCTAATTTAAGTGCCGTCGGCATTTTAAAGTTCATACCAGGCATACTCTCTAGACGGACCAGCCACGCCTCTAACTGTGCTTTTGGCTCAGACAGCTCAGAGTCAAATTGCTGCATTGCGTCCTCGACCACCTCATCGGCAGACTTGGTGTTAATAACGAACAGGTCTTCCTGAGGCTTGATATTAAAAGCCTCGTAATCGGCTTCGGTTTCCAGCATTAACAGAGAACAAGTATTTCCCGTAATCCGAAAATGCCTCGCATACGCGGCGGAGACATCAAACACACCGTCTCCAAGACTTTCTAATTGCCCTACGGCTACCTGACCGTACAAACGGCTTGCGAGTTCGGATTCGACCTGAGTTGGTTTTAGCGAGAAGCTATGAGTCTCGCCTGCCTGCTCAAATTCGCAATGCAAAGTCTCACCAACATTTCCACGCCCTACCATCAGGATAGACTGGCCTGGATAAACCCACTGAACGCGTCCAGCCGTCAAAATATCGGTTGCCCCATCGACCACGAAGCCTGATAGCTTCCAGGGTCGGTTACGATGCCCACGCGATGCCTTGGTAATTTCATTTTCGTTAACCACGCTGAAAACCGCGCCGCCGGTTTGATCCGTTAGAAATCGCAAGCTCGCGATCGCCGTGCCCGTCAATCCTGTTTGATAAGCGAACAAGCTACCCAGCGATTTTGTTGCCAACGCAGAACCGATTAACCGCAAGTTGGTCTCACCCCAAGTAGCCGCACCATCACTCAACAAAAACAGATCCGGTGCAATCATCTTCGAGTCAGCCCCACCGGCAAGCCAGGGAGCCTGCTTTATTTGCTCAATCGCACCATAAATGTCGGTGGCGCCCTCAAGCGTAACTTCACCACAACGCTCCATTAATTGACGCACATTCTCCGCGTTATTATTAACCCATTCTTCTTTGAAAAAGTGCCCGTCAACATCGAACAACAAGACGTTGAATTGCTTGAGCGAATCTCGATTATTTTCTAGCGTCGCTTTTAACAGTTTTAGCCAAACATTGAATTTGTCAGGATTGCTACTCAGTGAAGTGTCAAGCATGAAAATACCACGTGAGTTCACAACCTTCGCGGTTACAGGAAGCTCCGGCGTAAATTGACACCCCCAAAATTCCCCCTGATGTGAAAGCAAAGTCTCTTTTGATTTCTTAATCAGCAAACGAATTGGCTTTCCAGGTTTTTCATCAAATCGAAAGTGAAGTTGCTGGCTATCCTTATTTTTGATCTTTTCTGACTCCACCGATGGCTCGATCTTATATTTTGCCCCTGGAGTCGCCTGAACATTTAAATCCACCCGTAGCTTTCCTGTCTGTTCAGGCAATTCTAAGTCGTAGATCCAATCATCCCCCACCTGTTTCAAATTCACGTCATAACCAATCACGATTCGGTGAAGTTTTTTAGGTGCTAGTGGAAAAACGCGTGCATTGAATACACCAGCGCCCGCCCACTCTACCAACGCGGGGTCAACTTTTCGTCGTACCGTTTCTCGAAAAGCATGCGCTGCCTTTTCTTTGGGCACCATCCGCGATTCTTTTACGCGAATCCAATGTTGCTTCCGAGTCTGGCGTATATCGTCTGCTTTGAGTGAAACCCAATCATTATCTGACTCAAGAAACTCATCGGCTAAGGGAGCACCTTTGGAATTTAAACCATAGACACTCTCTCCGAATGCAAAGTAATAAAGCGAGGCATCGTCGGGTAACCGCAACTTGAAATCTCCCTCAAGCTGTCGGTCTTTATCGTTGTAATAAAAGTAATCAAGCAATACCCGGGCTCGAAAACCATCGACCTGCACCTTTACCTGCATTCCTGAAAGATCCAGCTCCGTTTTGTCGCCAACCATTAGGCGGCTGGTGTTTGGGCTGGCTGCCACCCGTTTCCAGGTCCGCTGCCTTGGTTTTGATTTCGCCAAATTTGTTTTATCTTTGGTCCGACTATTTAGCGAATTTGCTGCCGCATCCGGCTTTGCAGTGACGCTAGGCTCAACGCCTAAAGACATCTTCTTCTCTGATTGCGAGCTGTCCCCCTCAACCATTCTCTCGCCATCCACACGACGGTATCCAAACTGTTGCTCTTTCGCCATATCCCCGGAAGCATCCCCTGGCGCCGGTGCCTCCTCCGCCAATCCGTTTTCACCTGCAAATGCATCTAAACTTTTGGAAAACTCCTGCAACGCAGTGTCAGGACGTTGAGCAGCGGCGGTGGGAGGAAGAGCGCGACTTCTAGCTCCGCTTCTAGCTCCCCCTAAAAATCCGCCACCACGTGACCCACCACTTACAGATCCCATCCCTCTCCCCATTTCAAGCTCAGCGACATCATCCAAGCCTTCCACTTCCTCCTTGCCAAGTGCCAGAGATTGTGACCTTTCAGCAACTGGCGTTTCAACTGCCATCTGGTCTGATTCCTCGCTGGAATCGTACCAGAGATCGGCACCTGAATTCTCCAGCCTCTCCGGTTCCAACGCTCTCATTTCCTGTCCAGTAGATTTCGCTGGAAGGGATGCGACGCGATTCTCTTGAGGATCACTAAAGAAAAATGCTCCTGCGACCAAAAGTCCCAACAAACTCGCTGCTAAAGCCAATGGCGTCCATGAACGCCCTGAGAATGCAGGCGGCTCCACTAAACGGTTCTCCGTTTTTTGCATCTCAATCAACTCGGCCCGTTGAGAGTCGGTTAATTGGAGCGGCTCTTCCGACTGGTAGGCTGCGTCAAGCACCTCCGTCAGTTGGCGAATCCCCTCAACCGCCTCCGCCAACTCTGGCGAAGCGAGCACTGCTTGTTCGATCAATTTGTGTTCTGCAGGATCAAGTTCACCTAGTACAAAACTGGTCAGGCGAGGATCGTCATTATTAATCATGGTTCAACCTTAATTTTTGATCACACTCAAAACTTTGCGATCAGGATTCCGTGGAATCAAATGTTCTATTCGAAAACTCAACTGAAAACGGACTTTGTCACTTCTCAAAAACACATCAACTCGCGGGCACCAATTTTTGTCTCAATTTTGCGATCGCAGTGTGGAGAATAAATCCCACGTTGCTGCTGGTTAATCCTGTCACTTCTGCGATTTCTTTGTAACTCAAACCCGCATTAAACTTCAGCCGTAACACCTCTTGTTGCCGGTCTGGTAACTTTGAGATTTGTGACATTAATCCAGTCGCGGCTTCTTGACGTTCCATTGCAGCACTGGGCTGCAATTCCGAGGCCTCAGAACTTTGTGCCAATTCATCTGCTAACTGATCTTCTGGTGCCAGTTTCATGCGACGCTCCTTACGACAAACATCAATGGCTCGATTCCGACAAACCGTAAACAACCATTGAGCAACGCGGGGGCGAATCTCATCATTCGTTTGACGACACAGTTGCAAAAAAGTGTCCTGAACGATATCTCTCGCAGATTCCAAATCACGAACGAAGTGTTGCGCATAGCGCAGCAGTGCCCCCTCATGTAGCTCGATCGCAGCGTTCACCCAGTCGGCCGAAGCGAGCTCCGAGTCTGCTAAACCCACTCCCGCTGAGATTCTTGCATCTTCCGAATCAGGTTTAATGTCATCATTCATAAAATGTTCCGTGTTATTTTTTCGCCATCAAAAAGCGAATCAGATCCCCGGTTCAATAAGACTACGAACGAACAATCGTATCCATAGGGTGCTTTTTAAAAAAAACTAAGAAAGCTCGAATACCATCATTTTACGCAAGAAATCGAAAACTGGTAATTACGGCAGCAACATTCGGTCGTTTCCGCCGCTTAGTGCTCATCCCCGCTATGGCTGCGAATGGGCATGAGTGCTGTCAAGCTAAAAACCAAGGTAGTAGTCAGACCGCATAACAAAATTGCCAGCCCGAGAACCGCAAAGAGCGGCCCCATGATCCCAATCATCCCGTTTATCATTTGCTGGCTGTTAACACCGACACATGCCAACAGGAATACGCTTACCAGCAAGATTCCTGCCACCCAAATAACGCCGCGGGACGCACCTTGATAATCACATCGACTCGGCGCCATATGGCTTCCTACACATAACACGAGATAGACAAAGGTCCAGAATCGAACCGTCGCTAAATTGGAGATGGTCACGATTTCCGTGACGACCGCCACCACCGAGTCCCAAACTTGCAGCAAGGAAGAGTCACCTCCCGTCAAACGGGTCGATTCCGCAGCGTTAGCGGCAGCTTCCGGGTAGAATAGCCATAGCAAAATTGCCAATACCGCAGATCCCCCCATCAACGGAGCGATACCAATAAACAGGTTACCCATCTCCTGAAACCAATTGCCTGCTTCGAACGAGTGCCTTACATATCCCAGCCGCCCAGAATCACGATCTGGCTCAAACAGGGCAACATCATCGATTCGATGTCCAAAAACGCGGCACATGAACACATGGCTTAACTCGTGAACCGGCGTCCCCAGCCACCCCGTCCAAAGCACACTCTTCCATCCTAATCGCTCCGACATGCGTCGCTGAGTCAAATACTCAAACCAATGGATGACGACCGCGAAGGCCACAAAGGGAGCCAATAGAATCAATAATAGCTTAAACGACTCGGCAAAAAGAGAAATCGCACCTTGCCCCAAAATACCACTCGAAAGTGACCAGGAACCAACTCCGACGATCGACAATAATTGACTGATTTCGGAAGTAAAATTTCCCAACGGTTCCTCGCAAAAAAAGGGGTCTCTGTTAACTTAGACCTAGCTCTGTTAGTTTTAATCTTTCGGACTATTGTGGACGATAGCAATAACGGAAGCCAACCCAAGCTTCACCGAAATTAATCACCCTTTTCAGGCTACTTCAGTAGCCAGACGCATGAATCGACTTCGACAGAAAATCCAACGAGATGAGCTAAAACCGGGAGAGGTCTTATGCGACCATTGCACAGCCAAATGCTGTCAATATTTTTCCCTTGCCATCGATCGCCCTGAAACGGCCCAAGCGTTTGGCTACATCCGCTGGTATCTGTTACATGAATATGCCACGGTGTTCACAGAAAATAATGACTGGTTCCTGCTGGTTCACAGTCCCTGCAAACACCTCGGCGAGGACTACCGTTGCGGCATTTATGAAACTCGCCCCCAAATTTGCCAGGATTATACAACTGTAAATTGTGAGTATGACGACGGCTATACTTTTGACCGCTACTTCGAAACAGCCGAACAGGTCGAAGAATACTCCAATGCCCGTTTCCACGACTACCGCGATTTCCGAACTCCCAAACCGGGTCTTCCAGTTATCCAGTAAACTCCGCCTGCCCAGATTTCAGTTCAGCGTTTCATCAACTCCCCTCTCACCACGCAGATTTGCGATATGTCAAACCAATTGATTCAACCTCGAACGCTCAGCGGATTCCGGGACTTCCTTCCAGAAATGATGATCCCGCGAGAGAAACTGATGGAGACCGCACGAAGAGTGTATCGATCGTACGGATTTGTTCCAATCGATACTCCAACTTTGGAGTTGTCAGAAATCCTCTGCGGCAAAGGAAGTGAAGAAACTGATCGGCAGATGTATCGGTTTCAGCATGGTAAGCGAGATGTCGCGATGCGGTTCGATTTAACTGTCCCGCTAGCGAGATTCGTTGCTCAACACCACAACGAATTAGGAATGCCATTCAAGCGCTACCACATTGGTAATGTCTGGCGTGGTGAGCGGCCTCAAGCGGGAAGGTTTCGCGAATTCGCGCAATGCGATTTCGATACAATTGGAACCAACTCAATCGCCAGTGATATCGAAACGGTGCTCGTCATCAACGACCTGATCCGAGCTATCGGTTTTGAGCAATTTAAAATCCGCTTAAACAATCGCAAAGTCCTCAACGGTATTCTCGAAAAAGCAAACCTGGCGGAGCACAGCGTTGCGGTCCTGAGAGCACTCGACAAATTACCAAAAATTGGCCCGGAAAAAGTCCGCTTGGAAATGCTGGAAACTACCGGTGCGCCCGATTCGGCAATCGACCAAATTTTAATGCTTTCCCAAATCTCGGGTACCAATCGCGAGATCATCCAGCAGCTTGGTTCGCTCTGCGCGGGCAACGAACTTGCCGAGCAGGGACGCGAGCAGTTGGCGGACGTCATTGATGCCACAGAGGCTCTCGGTCTGACAGAGAACAATTTAGAGATCGACGTCTCCATTGCCCGCGGTCTGGACTATTACACCGGGACAATTGTGGAAACGTTTCTAACCGACCTTCCGAGCTTTGGCAGCATTTGCTCGGGCGGGCGTTACGACAACCTCGCTCAACTCTATACCAAACAACAACTGCCTGGAATTGGTGCCTCACTTGGTCTCGACCGACTACTCGCCGCGATGCAACAACTTGACTTGTTACCCAAAACGAAGACGACGGCTGAAGTCATGATTGTCCAGTTTGATAAATCCAAACTAAAGGAGTACCTCAAACTTGCAGCCGATCTCCGCAGTCAAGGAATTGCCGTAGAACTCTACCCCGAATCAAAAAAACTAAATCAACAATTTAAATACGCAGATCGACGTGGGGCGCGAGCAGTCATCATTGCCGGCACTGATGAATTTGCCGCTGGCGTGGTGCAAGTCAAATGGCTTGCCGACGGCACGCAAACCGAACTCCCGTTGACTGAAAATTCAACTGAAATAGCAGAATGGTTGATTACCCGTTGCACAAAATAATGATCTTTATTTGGCAATCACGGATCCACGTTAAACCGTTTTTGCAGGTAATGGCGACTGAACGTCAAAGGAAACTACTTTTTCCGACCACCACAACCTGAGTTCGAGGTTTGTCAGAACCTCACCAATTAAATAAACTAGTGTTCACCGATCTAACACCACTTTGATTTCGACCGACGAGATTCCTGAATGTACGAACAAACTGAGTATTTATATGCTTATGGCTTAATTGCAGCCTTCCTGCTTTTGGGCATGTTAGTTGTTTGTATCCCTCGGCCTCGCAAAAAAGGGTTCATCGATCCGCAACAAGCCGAAAAGGAAAAGCGGCTTAAAACAAAGAAGAAAGCTCAAATGAAGGCGGTTAAAAAAACCCAAAAGGCGAAAAAGAAGCGAGCAAAGGCCAACGCTAAAAAGGTCAAAAGTCGTTCCTAATCAGTTTTTTGATTTCAGACCACGCTTTTTGGGTCAGACGTTCGATTGATCTTTTATTCGTTTCGAACGGAGTGCGAACCACCACACGCCCAGAAAAAGACCCATGACTCCGATGACAATCAACGGCCTTCGGTAATCCGTCGACGCTTGCGTTTGAAAGGCACCAAACGCAATGATAGCCCCCCATAAAATCAGCCCTGCGAATACGTAAAGGGTAGCCTTCGATGATTTCGATTGAGGGTTCGTTAGTTTTTCTGGTTCGCTCATAATTTAGCCGGGTTGAATTTGACCGTTGCCCGCATGATACCAGCAAACCAGTTTTCTCGCAGGGGATCGACTCGCAAGATCAGACGGCTCGTCTCAAAACAATTGATTTGCTTAGCCTTTCGGCGAAGTGACTAACAATAATTCACTTTATCAATTCCTGCGTTCGCAACTCAGCTTGACGACTTCGATTGTTCTTCAAGATTTTAACCGGCACAGAACCAATTGAAAAATGATCAGCAGACTGTAACATTCCGCGGACAATACAATCTCCACGAATCTCAGCAGGAATTGGAAGCGTCACTTTAAACGGCCCCGCCACCACTGGGATCGTCTTGGTAACCCAAACCAAATCATGCGTCTTTTCGTACGTGCGTTGGTACTCCCTCAATGACTCGTTGCTCGAATCGTATTTCACTCGGCGACGTGGTCGCTCTCGAAACCGATCGCGAGGGTAGGCTAATTCAATCATCAAGTCACCCGCTTTGGGGGAAACTCCAGACACCTGCAATTGACTTCCGAGCGCTGGAACGTGATTCACTTGTAGCTCCAATGGATTTGGACGCTTCAGCCGAAGCAGTGGATCGCCAATCAGTTGAATCAATTGGGCATGTTCTAAACGTTCGAGATCTAAAAGTCGTGGAGCAGGACTAAATACTTGCCCCATTCCTTCGATCATTTCACGATATTTGGGATTGTTCGCACTCCCTTTTACCATCCGCTGCTTGGAGAGCAGAGCCAACTCACCGAGGGTTTCCACTTCACCGTGGAAATATTCATGAACCATTTCTAAAGACAACAAGCTCATCGCATAGGGCATCGTGACTCGACTTCCACAGATCGCAGCGATCGGCCCTCCATCCTGTCGCAGCATCGTTTCCGCAAGGCAATCAACGGGGTGATCCATCGCTCCCGTATAGCAAGCTAAAAACAGAGCAATGGGACTGCCTTCCTTGCAATTGAGTTTACGGACCGTCTGATTGTCAAGAATCAAATGACTGCGATCAGGCATTCGCACACGATCAAGTGCCGTTCGACTGCCGTGGCCGATGTAAATCCAAAACAAACAACCCTCATTGAATCTCGATATTGCAACCTCCGAAAATCTCCTCGGATCTGGACAAAATGGGCTGCACCAACTGCCGTACGTCATGCTTGTTTCATATTCACCCGGCACTAAGTCAGTAATAATTGTTTTCGTCGTCTGTTCAATCAGGCCGTCGATCATTGAGCCAAATCCACCAACGCCCGCGATGAAATTAATCCGCCGTTGCCACTGTTGTTTGCGCGATGGGCTTTCGTATTTAATAATCCTCTCAATGTAATTATCAAGCTCAGCGACTGTGTCGAGCGGGATGCGACCGATAGAGAGGTCCGGCAAACCATCTGAATTCAAATCTGCATAAGGATTGTCGGTGGCAATTTCAGGATCGGATCCAAACAGGACGTTAACCCTAGCCTCCACATAATTCGTCGGCACAGCTAAGTTGTTCCGAACTTTCGGATCTCCAACATCTCCAACAATGAGAACGTGTTTTAGAGAACCAGATTTCGCAACCTGACTGATGGTTTGCTTAAGCGCCTCCACACTGAAAGGAGGCGTTATCATTTTAATTACATGCCCTTGCTTGCTTCGATAGTCACACCATTTGACCATCACCTGCTGAAATGGGGCGGGGCAGACAACTAAAGTATCCGGTTTCGTCTCAGGAACCTCACCCGCGACAGAGCAGGGCGAGAAACCCAAAATCGCAGCAATCGCAATGAAAACTAAGGAACCTAGAATTCGCAACATCGCACATCCGTTGTTGGGAAGGAATTTATGTCGGCGTCTGACTGCACGCGAGTTTGAAAGAAACAACGATTGAAAGCAAGACATATCTTGCCGGGTTTCACCGGGAGGCAAAATGCCGCTAAATATCGACCAGCAATGGCCAGAAAACCGCCACAACCTCCGCTAATCATGAGATCAACCAAGCGAACTTTTCTAAATCGTTCATCTAAATTCGGGCGGAAACAATTTCGAACAACCGAGTCGCACCTTGCCAAATCACTTCTTCTTGTCGTCGGGCACCTTACCACCAGGCTGATCAGGTTCAATCTTTGCATCGCCCTCTTCTTTGCCCGCAGGTTTGACACCGCCCTCGATTGCTTCGCCTTCGCCATTAAGCGGAGCCTCCGGTTCCTTAGCAGGCGGACGATTATCGGGAATCCCCAGCAACATTGGGCCTGCCCAAAAGAAAGGATGCTGAGCGTTAAGAACGGGATCCGTCTTTTTCATTCGCAACCGAGGTTCATTCTCGTAGTCCAAAACCGTTTCACGGGTCTCCTGCCGACTCTCCAAAATCGCTTTTTCAAGCCCCAGCGACTCCTGCTTGGCAGCAAACTTCCCAGTCAGTGTTAAACCGGTTTTGCCTCCAGTTGCCCAACGACTAATCAGAGCCGTACGAGTTCCCGAGGCCATTAATCCAATGGAAGTCAAAAACAAATCGTTTCCATTTAACTTACCTCGCAATCCTGCGCCGCCATCAGAATGAAAACCGGGTAAAATCACATGCTCGGGACCCGCCCACGGCAGTGCCATCCACGATTCAATCGTGATCCCCGCTTTTCCTTGATCAATTTGCATCGGGCTCATCGCCAGTGGGGCATTTCTTGTGGACTTGATTTCACTCCAAATCAAAAGCTGATCGAATAAAGAAGCCAGGTAATTCGATGGCACTCGAATAGGCTTATCATACTGAATCGCGTCAGGCAGTTCTTTGACTAGCCCTTCAAATTCGATCTTGGAAAGCTCTGCTTCCCCGCGTTGGTTCATTCTGGCAGTGACAACGGCGGAACGCTCAATAGGCCGTGCTGGACGTTGGGACCCAAAGGCCAGGAATAGCGTAGGAGAATATCTAACATTGACAATATCACTCAAGTATTTTTCATCATCGCCTTCACCAATTGGAAAAATTTCAAACGGCAGGTACCAGAGAACGCCGTCAGGCACAACGACTAGCTCCTTAACGTCGCTCCAATTCGCATCACTTTTGTCACCGAACAATTTATTCTTTAAATCACGGGCGGAATCTTTCCACTCTTCATCCTGAAGGTTTTTAATGTCCAGTGCGGATTCCATCAGCCCCGCATCTTTCAGCAAGTTAGCAACACCTCGAAGTACCGTTCGGCCGTCGCTCAAACCAACGTACTTAATTGCTTTCGAATTGAACAAAAAGATGTGATAACCGCTCGAAGTCGCTAATGAGACCAACGCAAGTTGATCTGGACGCAGCGACCGCTGGAATTCTGAGATATTTTTTTGCGGCGGGAAAACCATCTCTGAAACTTCTCGACGCAATGAATAACTCGCCAGGACGGCCTCTTGAGTTTCGGAAATGACCGCTAACTCTCCCAGTAATTTCCCCTGCTGAATTCCCTCAGGGGACCTCGGATCTGGTTTGGTCGGCAAAGCCAATAATTCAGTTCGAATCAGATTAGCCCGGTCGTACATCGCTTTGTACTTTGGATTGGAGTTGAGAAACGCGGTACGCTGCTCTCGCGCTGTCTGGCTAAGCGATTCCACGGGAGCGTGAAGCATCCAGCGGAATGCCATTAATCGTCCCCCTAACGGCAGGTTGGAGAAAAAGCGATGCCGGCGGACTAGGTCGCTCACCTCCAGCGCTCGCTGATGATTCATCCGGCCAACCACAAGATCAAACCAACGCTCCATTGGCCCGACATGCGAGGAAGCTAAAAATGCGAGCGACTCCATCGGATCCGTTTTCCAATCAAGATCCGTTGGATCTCGTAGAAGTGCCGAATACAGCAGTTCACCTTGACGCTGGGTGATACTGCCCGATACGACTAATTGATCAGCTAAGCCGAGTTGATAAAGCCAGCGCGATCCTTTTTGAAAATGCTTTAACGCTGCCACCAAAGATGCAGAACCTTTTCGAAAATCACCCTGCAAGAACTGAATCACAGCGGTCACGTATTTGAGACGCGCACTAACGACGGCATTCCCCAATGAATTCCGGGTACTGATCGGACCATTCGCTTCGCGTAGCACCGCAGCTGCAGAACGTGCGTCACCCGCCTCAGCAAAACAATCTGCGAGCTTCACAATCAACGAAGCCTGCATCAGCCTGGCCTTATTAAAGGCAGCCCACTTGATGGCATTTTGAAGCGGTGCGTAGGCGGATTTAACCGTCATCAAATGAATAGTCGCGCCAAAATTCAACGACTCTTCGACCAAATCGTACTGACCAAAAATCCCAGCCGAGCAACTTGCCTCTAAGGCCAGGTCACCAGCGACGGTGTAATTCTCAGTTACCGACGCAATTTGTGCCATTTCTAATAACGCAACCGGAGTCAGCGAATGATCCATTCCCTTCATTTGAAGTGATGTATTAAGAGTACGCGCGGCACTCTCCCATTCTTCCATCGACGCTTGGGCGATCCCCAACAGAACACCGTTATACGCACCCATCACCGAACCATTGCCAGCACCGGCAACCGAAAGCCCATTAATTAATTGATTCGTGAAGGGATCGTATTTTGAAATTGCACCTTTGATGACCCTTCGACGATGCAAACAAAGAGCCGTACACCGCATGATCTCAGCTACATCGACTTTATAAATCTCGGCGTTGTCAACAACTCCGCCATCGGAGAAGGCACGCTCAGAATCTAACCGGCCAAACAACATCGAAAATGCATTGGGCACCCTCGCGATCGACGTTCTTCGTTTTGGCTGACACCAATTTATCTTTGCTTGAACAAATGCATTATTGTTGGCAGGAATTACTTGTGGGACTTGCAAACGCGATTGCCATCCTTCTGCTTGATAGGACAAATACAACCGAAGCGCCTGCTCATAATTGTTCACAGCTTCCGCATAATCGCCCATGTGGTAATTACACTCACCCATCATCGTGAGGTAACAAACCGAATCTAAAAAGCGACGCGTCCCAAATTTGTAGGCAGAATTGTAACCGCGGCTGAAGCGCTTGTAGGCATCCTGATAGTCGGCAGCAAAATAATCTGCGTTGTTGGCAAAGTTAATATAGTAGTCTCCCTTGGGAAGACGCCCAGTTTGACCAACAGCGGGGGTACTCCAATTGGAAATTACGATCGCTAAAAGGACCATCCAAACGAAGGGGAACCGGCGACCGCGTGAGTAGTTCCACCGACTGCCACGAAACCCCACAGCTCGCTCCAATAACTGTTTCGATCGCATCATGAATTACTCCAAAAGGAAAACGCAATGGGTCACTTATCAACGCAACGGGCTTAACAACTCTGCAAGCGAATGACGCCAGCCTTCAGGATAGGCTCGCACGCAACAACCCTCTAGTCTTTTTCGAACCTCCGACGGTTTCAGATAACTCTGATTCCAAAAAACTGCTATCACATTTTCGAGCCGCGAGCCCGCTAACGGGGCCTCTCGGTCGGTAATGGAAGTGATTTCAAGTCCCACCTATCTTAGCAGTTTGCCTAACCAGCCACAAAATATTAAACAGGGCAATCTGGAGAACAGGTGTCCACCAAACCTCAACGGTTGTAATGATTTTTCTAGATTTGTTCCAAAGTCTACCCGCTGTCGAGACGATAGAGTTTGTAACGGTTATCCCGCGGATGTGATGCTGTGATATGAAACCGCGGCACCGAATTATGGAGTTTTCCAACAGATGTATTCTCGAATGAAATCAAGAGCTCTTAGTTTACTATTATGTGGCGCCGCGATTATCTCGGCCGTCGCTTCCACCGGCTGCCAGATGAGCGTCGCCGGGCAAACGCTGCCGAGTGCGTACTTCCTCCGGGATGACGTGCAATATTTCGCGAAAGGTCCAGAGTTTAAACTCTCGCGAGAAGCCGCTGCGTTGAAAGAAGCGAGAGCAAACGAAAATCGAAACCGGTAAATAGGCCAAAGTCAGACTTTCTGGCTACCGATAGGTCTAGCGAAGCGTTCACATCGCAGCAGCCCGTCTTCATGAGCAATCAGTTGGCGGGTTTTTTATTAACTGCAATCCGTGTGAATCGCAATCAAACTGGCGACCGCCCACTCGCAATCGTATCACTCAACTACGTGGTACGGTTTTTCATGCGCTTCTCAATAGAGTGATCGACTCGGATTCGTGCCGGCCTGCATCCAGAATTTTGAGCGTTTTACAGCACCCACATTTGCAAGACAGGTATCCCGAGGATCAGGGCACCGACGATCGATGCCGTCAAACTCATCAGGAGAACCGCGCCGCTGGCGATATCAAGAGCGTCAGCAACATGCTGATCTGTCTGATCTGTAATCGCCTTAGCGAGCGATTCTAGGCTGCTATTAAACAGCTCGGCAGTCAGGACAGTACCAATGCAGAGAAGAAGCAATGCCATCGAGATGGAATCTAAACCAATCCAGACGCCCAGCATCAAAACGACCAGAGCCATTGGTACGTGGACAATGAAACTGTTAATGCTCTTGGGCGATTGAGTCCCTGTTACTCCAAGCCAAAGACCTCGAAACGAAACCCTGAACTTTTGAACCCAGCTACGATTCGAATAGATGTCGCTTGGCAAATTGGCATCGTGATCGTTCGCCATCTCTACTCCAACCAACCAGAACTCGCCGGCGGAATTGCTTTTCCACCGGGGCGGAACAATCGAGCACGACTGCCGAAGCGAGGCTCGAAACCGAATCGAAAACTCAAATTATCACGGCTGACATCGTAGATCGCACCGAATTGCCATAAGAACGACTCGCCAATGTAGATCAAATTCAGACTCTCTCCGATATTTCCGGTTTCACCAAAATCAACCTGGCTACCACCCTTAAACCCCCACTTTTCACTCATCCGATAAGTCACCGCGGCAGATAAAATATTGCTACTAAGCGGGCCTTCAATCATTCGATAGCCAAGATATAAATTACTGACCTCTGGCCGACTGAAATTGGCACCAAAACTTGCCGTTCTTAAGCCCTGAGAAAAGAAGTCAAAATATCCATCGGAGACGAGTGAAAAACGATCTCCAATATGCCAGCGAAAATCATAATCAAACATCCCAAAATCCGCGCCGTTATTATCGCGACTGGCGTTAGGAAATAAGATCGCTTGCGTATCGAACGTAATCCAATCGACGATCCGCTGCTTCCCAGGCATCCCGCGCTTGGTTTGCCATCGTTGCCGCACCCCAAATTTAATCGCCGATAAATCATCTGCAATTTCTGAAGAAGCAGCGGTCACATTGCCCTGCATCCCGGAACGCATGGCGAAGTACCGTTCATCATATTTGGTATCCACAAATTCTTCGCCAATCGGAACATTGGGAATTCCAAAGGTCGTTACACCAAACCGACGTCGAAACGCCTCTTGGGAATCGTCATCGAGGTGGTCATAAAGGGGCAACTCATTCATATTTTGCGATGAAGCAGAGTAAGATGCGTCCATGTCAAAGCTGACCTTATGAGCCAAACCGTTGACATTCCATAGTACACTTTGCACCGACGGATCAACTCGCCAAATAGGCAGACTAGCACGAAGTCCTGTTTGCCCATATCCTCGCAGTAAATCATTGCCTTGAAGATCTTCCTGCCAATAACTCAGATCCCCCAGCAAATAAGGCACTACTTTGACAGGCCCAACTTGAACCGGAAAATCAAGCTCATTGCGGGTACCAAATTTCATCCCGTCATAAATCCGAGTATCAGTGTTATCAACGTTCGTTTCCCAGGCGAGGAAGTTGAAACTTTCCCCTTCCTCCACATTCTGAGGCTGGCTCGCGCGCTTCATCCTTACATAGCCAGCTTGCGAATGACTGTGCCAGATTGCTCGATTATTAAACAGCGGCTGCCCCAGCACAAAGTGCTCGGCTCGAACTCCCGACGTTTGCGTAAAAAATCCATTCAACTGTAAATCAACCGTCAGATTCTTAGATTGCGTTCCTTCGTTTCGCTCCAACCAAAATCCCGTGGTGTGATCTTTATCAGTATCCCACTCCACCTCGTAATACTGCTCCAGAAAATTTCGGTCTGAGATATAGCCAAGCTCTGCCCGGACTACTGTGCCTGTATTTAAATCTTGACGATGCTGCAACCAGATCCGACCACGAGGATCTTTTTCGGGAGGAATGTTGGATCGGCCTCGTCCAAGATTATCGTTGCCTCGATCGCTGATAAAAAAGCTTCGGTACTGTCCTCTTACTTTTCCCTGATAGCCAAAAAAGGAGTTCTTCTCATAGTTCACTTCTGAACCAATACCGACGCCTCGGTCACTCAGATAATCTAAAATACCGATCCACTCGCGTGTTCCATTTGCAGGCTTTTTAAGACCCAGAACCTGCTCCATATTCCAGCCAGTATTGATTTGAAAACCAAAAATTTGATCATTGCCAATTCCGAAACGATCCAAATAGGGAGTCGTATCACCGAGGCTAGACCGAAACCTTGGCCAAGCAAAAACAGGAAGCCCCGCGACGTAAACCCGATTTTGCTGAGCGTCGACGACATATTCATTTTCGACCGAATAAAGCCCAGTTTGCGGATCTGCGGTCTGAAGCATAGTATCCGGATCAACCACTGGAATTTCTCTTCCAGAAAGTCCAAGCCGTTCCGATTGAATCCAGTATTTTGGCACACCCAATTGACTTGACGTGAAAGCCGAACCGAATGCTTGAAGATTATTCTCATCATATTGCTGCACAACATCTGCTTTAAGCCTGATCGTACCCTCAAAATCAGGCACCTTGGCCGTCAACTCTGCTTTTAAGATTGTGCCTTGCTGTGTAGTCGCATCGTAGAACATTCGTTCTGAATAGATCGTTCGACTTCCCTTGGAGAAAATTACATTCCCTTCGAGATAAAACTGATCGCGCTTTGATCCGTCCGGCAATAAAGTTTGCCACTGAACCATATTGTCAGCAACGATGTAGAGCTTCCGATCACGATCTCCCTGAAAAGGCGCAGCATCAGCAATTAATGGACTGTCGATTACAATTCGAATCCCTCCAACAGCTGTCGTAATGCGCTCGTTTGGATTCTTGGGGTTAGGAGCGCTACGTGTATTTAAATCGCCGCTCGAGTCTCGACCTGTGATTTGTATATTGAATTGAGGAGGCCTATTCCCTCGCGCTGAAGGCATATCCTGCAACAACACCGATGGCTTCTGGGAAGTCGAAGGTCCGATTAACGGCGGTTGAAATGTTGGTTCGACTTGTTGAATTCGACCGGTCTGAGGTGAAACAACAATTGTCTCTTGAGGGACCAGTAATCCAACAGGTTGTACCGATGAATCCAAACCATCCCTCAAAACAGCTTCGGATCGATTGTAAATAACCGGTAAGTCATCAAGATTCTGGCTGGAAGCATTTCGATCTAGATCAACAGTCCCGGTTGTGAAAAACCGACCCAACCATCTATCGTCAACAATTTGGTCTGCCGATTCTCCATTGGACTCATGGGCAGGCCCCTTGCGATCCAGTTGAACCACAACGTTGCCCTCCAGATAGGCAACGATTTTGTAACCCTTGGCTTCGTCGACGCCCCCATCAGGAGCCTCAACATAAATGATGGCCTCATCAGAAGATGCACTCACCGCCCCTTGTGTAATCAACACGCCCTTGGAGATATGCAATACCTCGAATTGCCCAGCCTGCCAACGCGTTATGTTTCCAGAAGAAACCGAGATCGGTTTGTCAGCCGCAGGTCGGGGATAAGAAATTTGCTTTGCTTGGACGCCGGTCGATTCTAAAATCGAGCCGAGTATCAGGACACTAACAAGAATAATCGCCAATCTCGTTCCGCAACGACAAACTCCCCAATCGCGCGCGTAAGACCACGCACCGGAAATTGCCGTCCATGGTTTTCGATTCTGGTAAAACAAGCTCAAGTCAAATGAACCGTTAGTCGATGATTTTGATACGTCTTATTCGACCCTGCTTTTGCTGGAACGACGAAAACTCGAAACGGCGAACCTCTCCGTCCGCATCGCGCAGCAATAGGGTGCGGGAGTATAGGAGGGTCGGCAGGGGGCAACAAGCCGGAAAAATTGCGGAAACCACCGCCCATCTCTCGCAGCCTCCGTCAAAACACTCGATTTTTGACGCTTCCGCCCCAACACTCTGGGATGCTATCGCTTAAACTGATAGCACTCTAGCTACGCCACTTCCTTTTTTGCCAACAGACATCGGCCGTGAATAACTTTCTCTCCCTTGAAATCCCTCCAGCAATCCAACCTATCCTCAGTGACGAGGCGTTTAGGAATTACGCACTGACATCGAGCAACCAGAAGGCTAAATCTGAACTGGTCAAATTATCAGTGGGTGACTGCTTTCCGCGAGGAGTCAAAGACGACTCGATGGCTCAATGCTGTTTGTCGGGACTCTGGTTGCTTCACAATTTTCTCAATGAATCTCATGAGATCAGCCAGTCCATCCAATCACCGGAGGGCAGTTATTGGCACGGAATCATGCATCGCATGGAAGGTGATTACTGGAACAGTAAATATTGGTTTCGAAAAACCGGTAACCACCCGTGCCTTGAAAACGTGCTTGGCACCTCTTCATGGAATCCAAGTGACTTCACCGATCAATGCGAGTTACATGGAGAACAGCACAAACATTTATCGCCGGCACTGCAAGAAATTGCTGTCTCCGAATGGCGCGCATTATTTGAGTACTGCTACACCAATGCTGCTAACGACTGAAAAACTGGCACCGCATTAGTTGCACCTCAGTCTCTGGTTTAACCCTAAAGTTTGAGCAACAAGACTCAACGTTCACGTCTTTAGTACGCTCAGGCGTTATCAGACGACGGCTTTACCATGGCACGCCCGATTGAATAGTAGGTAAACCCTAATCCTGCCAACTGTACTGGATTATAAAGATTCCTGCCGTCGAAAATTACGGGCGACTTCATGGTCGATTTAATTGCATCAAAATCAGGATGCCGGAACACATCCCATTCGGTATTGATCGCCAGAGCATCTACTCCAGCAAGTGCATCCATTGATTTTTCAGCGTATTCGACTTTATCACCCAATTCCATCTTCACATTTTCGACCGCTTCAGGATCAAAAACACAAACCGTCGCCCCGCGCTCTAGTAGTTGCTCGATCATAACGAGAGCAGGTGCTTCCCGAATATCATCTGTTTTTGGTTTAAAGGCCAATCCCCAAACCGCGAACCTGAGGCCCTTCAAATCGCCTCCAAAATGTTGGTCTACTTTTTGAGTCAGCACGAACTTCTGCCGATCGTTAACCTGATCGACCGCATCCAGAATGGTTGGAGGTAAGTCGTTTGCTTTCGACATCGACGCCAACGCACGGACATCTTTCGGGAAACAACTTCCACCATAGCCAACACCGGGAAAAAGAAACGAAAAACCAATTCGTTGATCGTGACCAATTCCACGCCGGACGTCATTAATATCGCCGCCCATCTTTTCACACAGATTTGCCATCTCATTGATGAAACTAATCTTTGTCGCCAGCAACGCGTTGGCAACATATTTTGTTAGCTCGGCACTTTCGGGTGACATTGAAAGAAAAGGCTTGTCAGTTCTTAAGAAAGGAGAATACAGCTCGTTTAGTATTTCTTTTGTTTCCTCTTCTCGCACACCAACAACGACACGATCCGGATACATGAAATCATGAATCGCGGCCCCCTCTTTTAAAAACTCAGGGTTACTGGCAACGCGATAATGCATTCCGTTTAACTCAAATAGGCGATCGTAAATTCCTTTATTGGTGCCAACAGGAACGGTGCTTTTGGTGACCACAACTGTGTCGGCGTTAATAAATGGAGCAATTCCAGCGACGACGCTCCAAAGTGCAGACAAATTCGCGGAACCGTCATCTCCTTGCGGAGTCCCAACCGCGAGATAGACCACTTTAGCTTTTATGACAGCGGATTCGAGATCAGTGGTGAAGTGCAATCGACCGGCTTTATGATTCCGCTGAACCATCTCAGTCAATCCGGGTTCGTAAATCGGGATAACGCCTTCGTTCAACCGATCAATTTTTCCTTGATCAATATCTACGCAAGTAATGTTGTTCCCGCTCTCCGCAAAACAGGTTCCCGAGACAAGCCCGACATAGCCCGTCCCAATCATTGCAATATCCATAGAATCGCCGCTTTAAAAACTTGACCGTTTAGACAACAAAAATGCTCGCTGCACTTTTGAAAACATCGAATTCGATAGTAGTCAAAGACCCATTCATTGAAAAGTCATCACCACAATCAACTTAGAAAACCTACTGGCTCACCAATCGAATTGCTCCACATCAAACCATTAATTTTCGCTTTCCTCGGAACCGCTCTCAGGTTCGGTAGACGCAGAATCCGTCTCAATGGCCGGTGAAGGCGAAGCCGACTCTGGAGACCCACTCTCCGGTTCGTCACCCAATTCATCTCGAGGCACTACCGCAATGACGGCCAGGGAATCTTCTTCATCCAGCCCCATGATTCGAACACCTTGCGTGTTTCGACCGATAGTACTCACATCCGCACACTTAATCCTTTGGATCTTCCCGCGAGATGTCATCAACAACAACTCATCGTCATCATTGACCGACTTAACACCAATCACCCGTCCATTTCGTTCTGTTGTTTTAATATCGCGAAGCCCTTTTCCACCACGCTTTTGAGTGCGGTATCGCGAGCTACCATTGACGGAATCGCCTTCGACTTCTTCGGATTCTTCGCCGGTCTTTGAGTTCGCCCCAAACATGGTTCGTTTGCCATACCCCTTTTCGCAAGCAGTCAGTAACGTTGCTTCAGGATCTGCGACCACCATTCCAACAACTTTGTCGCCCGGTGTCAGCGAAATCCCTTTGACACCGCTGGTATTCCGTCCCATTGGTCGTGCATCCGATTCCCGGAAACGGATCGCCATCCCCGTTTCCGTCGAAAGCACAATCTCATCTCCAGCCTTGGCAACAAGCACGTCAATGATCTCATCATCTTCTCTAAGCTTGACAGCGATAATGCCACCATTCCTTGGCCGGCCATAGGCCGAGAGCGGAGTTTTCTTAACAAGCCCGTTCTTTGTTGCCATGACCAGATAGTGTTCCGCTGCATCAAAATCTCGAATTGCCCGGCAAGACGCAATTGCCTCTCCCTCATCGAGTTGCACGATGTTCACAATCGCACGCCCACGACTCTCCCGACTTAACTGGGGTAGCTGATGAACTTTCCGCCAATGGACGATCCCTTTAGTGGTAAAGAACAACAGGTAATCGTGAGTACTGGCAGCAAAGATGTGTTCGATTGGATCTTCGTCTTCGCTCTTCGCTCCCTTGATCCCCTTACCACCTCGTCGCTGAGCCCGATAAGTGCTGACTGGCGTTCGCTTGATATAACCGCGATGGCTAATCGAAACGACCATATTTTCTTCTTCAATCAAATCTTCAAGGTCGATATTGCGAACTTCTTCGTGTGATAAAACGGTTCGCCGCGTGTCTGCAAGCTTCCGCTGAATCTCTTCAAGATCTTCACGAATTATCAGGTAAACGTTTGCATCGTCGGAGAGAATCCTGAGATACTCTTTGATCTCTTCCAACAACTTCGCATGCTGACCACCGAGCTTTTCCTGCTCAAGATTAACCAACTGCCCGAGTGTCATTTTTAGAATCGCGTCCGCCTGAATCCCCGTCAGATGATAAACATCGGATTCACCGCGCTCTTCCTGGAACACCTTAAAACCATCTTCACCCAACGCTCTTTGCATCATTGAGGCAGGGCACTCAATACCCATCAACCCCGCCTTGGCTTCCGCCTGAGTCTTTGAACTGCGTATGATCTTGATGATTTGATCGATATCAGCCAGCGCCAACAACAAACCTTCAATCGTGTGCTTCTGGCGGCGGGCACGACTAAGCAAGAACTGAGTGCGACGGCGAATCACCTGAACGCGATGCCGCAAGAATTCAGTAAGGAAGTCTTTGATAGAAAGCTCTCGCGGCTTTCCATCCACCAATGCCATGAAGTTCATGGAAAAAGAAGTTTGCAATGGCGAAAACTGATACAGCTGATTCAAAACCACTTCCGGATCAGCATCGCTCTTTATTTCAATCTCAAGCTTAACCGGTTCTTTCAGATCACTAAGATCCTTAATCCCGGAAATACCTTTGACTTTGTCGGTTTTGACCAGCGTGGCGATCTTATCCACCACTCCATCGCGAGTCTGTTGGAACGGCAACTCGGAGACAACGATTTTGAAACGGTTCTTCTTTTTCGAAACTGGCTGAATTTCACATTCGGCTCGAACGATGATTGTACTACGCCCTGTTCGGTACGCTTTAATTACTCCAGCTGTGCCGCAAATCGTACCACCAGTTGGAAAATCCGGCCCCGGCAAAACGCCCATTATTTCGCTGATGGTGCATTCAGGGTTAGCAATCACGATTTTCAGTGCTTCACACACTTCGCCTAAATTGTGAGGCGGGATCGACGTCGCCATACTGACAGCGATTCCACTGGAACCATTGACAAGCAAATTAGGGAACTTGCTCGGCAAGACCGAGGGCTCCATTCGCCGCTCATCATAAGTTGGCGTAAAGTCGACAGTGTCCAGTTTGAGATCTTCCAGCATCAACGCTGCAACGGGCGACATTCTCGCCTCGGTATATCGCATCGCCGCTGGAGGAAGACCGGCAATCGAACCAAAATTACCCTGCTTATCCACCAACACATGCCGCATATTCCACTCTTGAGCCATCCGAACCAACGTTGGATAAACAATGGACTCACCGTGGGGGTGGTAGTTACCACTAGTGTCACCGGAAATTTTCGCGCACTTCACCCGCGAAGAACCAGGCGTCAAGCTAAGGTCATTCATCGCCACAAGAATACGTCGTTGAGACGGCTTCAATCCATCGCGAACATCTGGCAATGCCCGCGAAACAATGACACTCATCGCATAGGTCAGATAACTAGACTTAAGCTCGTCCTCAATCGGCATTTCAAGAAACGATTCATTGCTATTTAAACCGCTGCCACCGCCGTCTTCATCCGGCTCTTGTGAATCAGTCGACAATTTATCCGCCTTTCAAACATTTTAAGCTACGCAGATACTTGCTTCGTCGAGCAGAATTCAAAAATGAAACCCAGGTAGCATTTCAAGCCACTTGACGTCTCTTTTCCACCAGATGGTTGAAACCCCAAAAAACTGGAAGCCAACCGCAAAAACCTACTTTACATGACCAGCAAATAAATGAGGGAAACCCCTCAAAAACCACTGTTTTCACCGCTTTTTCCTGCGGCGAATCTGACACTTAGATCTTACCAAAATCGACCACTTTTAACAACGTGCCAAGATCGATTTCAGCCCTTAAAAAACCATGGTTTTTTAATTACTCTTCCGACCCAAGAACGGGGCCTTTCTCGGTATAAACTTGACGATTCGATAGTCATCTACCAACAATGGGTTTCCATGGTTCGCCCATTGACCGGATTCCCAATGCCCACGCCAAAAATCAATCTCCGAATCTTGAACGAGAGTATTCTCTATCGATTCGAGCAGATCGAAGGATATCAAGTGGAATCTGGGCAGCACAGCACCCCCTCTCCGGGACACGTTGATTTTGAACACTCAATTCCACGGCTTTTGCTAGACACAGACAGCAACACCCTGTCTGAATCAAAACTTCCGCGAGAGGCTGCGAGTGTAAATTTAGGCCAGGACATCAGCCCAACGCTCACCCATCGCGTTTCCTGTAAAGACGGTGACATCTGGCTGGCTGGTTCCGCTTTGCTATGCAGCTGCCCAGATTGCAACGCTCCCATGACCATTCGTGTCTGGCTGGGACTCGCAGATTGCTGGCGCTGCCCAACGAGCCTCTCTCTCACCGAAGAACAAATCCACGCCGTCAATCAACTCACTCAAAAAGCGAAACCTGCACGCTCTCCTGCAGCTCTCCCCGTCCCGCCACCGGCGAGGAAGACGGTTGAGCTCAAGCCTCAGCCACCGACACACTCGCCCCAACCTACCCCCGTGGCACGTTGGTCAGAAGATGAACTGGAGTCTCTTAGCCGAACTTCTTCCCTCGCCCACTTTGTTCGCAATGGGTTCGTAGGCACACCTGCTTGGCTCGTCAGCCTCATCCTTCATGTGATTGTTATTCTGATTTTAGGTTTAATCGTGTTTCGCGATCAGCCGGCTCCACAACCGACTATCACGCTATCCACTTCTCTTAGCTCAGACGATCGCCTTGGGGGTGAAATTCGATTTGAAAACCCGGCCAATGAGTTGCGGGACGATTTCAAAATGGCCAGCGAGATGACCAAGGGCGAAAATGAATTAAGACAATTCATGGAAAAGGCAAATCGAGACGCGAAATCACTCCAAACCGATCCGATTCCACTGGCCCCCTTAAAAGACCTCGAGCGCGTCAGAAAAAACATCACCACGAACCCGGATCGCCGCATGTCGTTTGAAGCGCGAGACCCTCGGATTCGATCTGAAATCGTTCGCAAAGAAGGGGGAACAACACTCACGGAAGCGGCCGTGGCAAGAGGCTTGCGCTGGCTGGTTTCAGTTCAAAACAGCGATGGAGGTTGGAGCTTAAAAAATTACGCCAATCATAAAAAACCGAACAACGCCAGCGACATCATGGCAACCTCACTCGCATTACTGCCGCTGCTCGGAGCCGGCCAGACACACGAATTTGGCCTTTACAAATCCAACGTCGCAGCTGGGCTGGCATGGCTGATCAAACGTCAAAAAACCAATGGCGACCTCAGAGCCGGATTCTCAGGACAGGCCGGGATGTACGCCCACGGGCAAGCCTCAATTGTACTTTGCGAAGCCTACGCGATGACCGGCGACCAAGCATTTCAGCAACCCGCGCAGAATGCAATTCAGTTCATCGAGTCAGCTCAACATGGCAAAGGAGGTTGGCGGTACCAACCGGGGCAACCGGGAGACACCAGCGTTTTCGGATGGCAAATGATGGCACTTCAAAGTGCTCAAGCACCTAATATCGATCTCGAGATTAACGCTTCCACACTCAAACTTGCCGACTATTTTCTCGATCAAGTCTCGGCTCCAGCTAGTTTTGCTCGCCGGCGGAACAAGCGGTTACCCACGGGCTCCGCCTATGCTTACCTACCGGGGAAATCTGCCACTGCGGCAATGACGGCCGAAGCAATCCTCTGTCGGATGTATCTTGGTTGGAAAAAAGACGACCCCAGACTTTCGGTCGCCGTAAAATGGCTGATTGACGACCACCTTCCCAGTCAACGAAGCCCTAACCTTTACTATTGGTATTATGGCACCCAAGTCATGCACCACTACGGAGGCAATTCATGGGAGACCTGGAATCGCAAGATGCGCGAACTGCTTATCTCAACACAAAACACGCGCGGCTCAAATTCAGGCAGCTGGGATCCAGGAAAATTCGAGTGGGGCACTCAGGGCGGTCGAATTTACACCACGGCGCTCGCCGTTTGTACGTTGGAAGTTTATTACCGCCACCTTCCCCTGTTTGACCCCATCGAGCTAAACTCAGAAAGCAAATAAAGATTCTCGTGCCACACTTGGAGCTCCATGCACCCGCCCCTAAATAATTCACCTGCCAAACATTGGTCACTCAAATCAACCACCATCCAATTCGCCCAAACGCCTACAGTAATGGGCATTGTCAATGTAACGCCCGATAGTTTTTCCGACGGCGGGTTGTTCATCGAAGCGGAGCGAGCAATCGACCACGCACTTCAACTGGCCTCCGATGGCGCGGGAATTCTCGACATTGGTGGTGAAAGCACGCGACCTTACAGCCAAACTGTCGATCATAAAGATGAACTAGAACGAGTAATCCCTGTCATTCGCGGTCTAGCCAAACAAACGAATGTTCCGATTTCTATCGACACGACGAAAGCGGATGTTGCCAGAGCAGCCATCGACGAAGGGGCTCAAATTATTAATGACGTCACGGGGCTCGAAGGCGATCCTGAAATGATCAATGTCGCCGTCAACTCGGGGGCAGGTGTGTGTGCGATGCACATGCAGGGAACGCCACAAACCATGCAAGACAATCCCTCTTACCAGGACGTTGTCCGAGAAATCCACGCCTATCTGGTAAAACGAAAAATTCACTTACTCGACGCGGGTATTCCAGTTGAAAAAATTTGCTTGGATCCTGGAATCGGATTCGGCAAATCCCATCGTCACAATCTTGAACTACTTAACCACTGCGAACAGTACCTTGACCTTGATTGCCCCATCCTTATCGGACATTCTCGAAAAGGCATGATCGGAAAAATAATTGGCGACCCCGATGCGAATCGCGACTCTGCAACAATGGCCATTACACTAATGCTAGCGCGTAAAAAAATTCAAATTGTGCGCGTTCACGAAGTAGCAGAGACCGTTCGAGCACTCAAAGCATTTGCCGCCGTTGGAGGGATCGATGGACAAATTTCACTTCCCGCCGAAAACCAATGAAGTCCTGACCGTTACTCGATGAAACTTTTCAGCAGTACAGCCCGATCAACATTGTGATTCTTCCCGGGTTCAAACGAAACTGGGATCGATCGATCAAGCAGAAAAAAGCCGCGAGACCGATAGACATCACCGATCTGACTCCCCGCCTCAACACCTCTCCCCTTGTTTGATTTCAGATCGCCTTCGGCGTTGGTCTCAAAATAACCAACAGTAATCCAGATGGCGAACACGCTCGACCGAGTTGTCACGAGGTTTCCCAGTCGCTGACGCATATCATTTCTAAAATAGGCAGAACGTTGATCAAAATTAGAATTGAAAAAATCAAACGCAGGCAATTCCGAATCAGAATTTGAATAATTACCACTTGGCAAACGAAACAAACCAGATTGGCTTGGCATCACCTCGTACCCATTGGGAGCGTGATTCGCTGCAATCGCAGGTCGATAAGGGTTTCGAAACTGGTCCGTCATCCCGCCATCTCGTGTCCTTGCCCAATCAACAAATTTGAAATCGGTCGAATACCCGCCCATCACACTATTCCAAACTTCCGGGTCTAAAACAGTGTTGATATTTACTTTACCGGGATAACGGTAATTGGAAATGCGATCAAATGGCGCAGCCAATCCAAACGAAATTTCATGATCATCATCATTGAAAGTCGCCGGATTAACAAAGGTTTCTGTTCCGGTAAACCGCGATGGAACTTCAACAAAATCGAGGACTCGATGCAAACCAGGACCAGAGAAACTTCCCTTCACTTGGTCTGCGTAGAAATTTAATAAATGCGGATATTGAGAAGCGTAACTTTGACACTCGACGTTAGGAAAGTCGGACTGAAAATCATCCTGTTGCATTGGCTTGAAAACATCTCGCCTGTTTCCGTCATAAGCATCAACCGGCATATCAAAGACCCGTGTCATCCAATAACTTGAAGTGAAAGGAACATTGACCAACTCAAGCTGACTAACGTAAGGCCGGTTGCTCCACGTTAACCAGCAAAAAGGCTCTTTGTTACCATCAAATTCAAAATCTTCAGCAACGCGGTAAGCAGAATTCAAGCCACCAAGCGATTCGAGCAAATTCCAACTCAGCACATGACTGTCGAGAAGATCGAAAAAGTTATCACAGTCTTCAGGCTTGGGATATTTATCTAGCCCCTGCAATCCATCGTGATCACTTTTAAACAGCAGTCGATTACGTTCAGAGGATTGTCCGTAATCGCCCGCGCTTCCCCTGCGCTCGTGAGTCCCAAACCGCATCGCGTTAAGATTCTCATTCATGTTGGGGTCTGCGTTCGCTGAATTGACATTCACACCATTGAACGCGAATAGATCTATCGAACACGTATCGATCGTCCGATAAGGATTCGAAGTTTTATTGAAAGCAAGTAACGGATTGGCCAATCGCTGCAAGTGGACAACGCGATAGGGCTTACGCTGATCAGCATCCGCATCGGCAAGGCCATCGTGCTGTAGATATTTTTCGTAATGATCTGGATCGAGCCGTTTATCAATGGGCTCGTCAAACGCGTAGTCGATTGGCGTACCTGGAGTCGTCACATTTTCGGTAAATTTCAATCCGTCCGCGATTGGCTCAAGACTAATAGGTGCCCCGCCCGCAATCGTCCCAACTCCGGTCAGTCCTGCGTAACCATCGATGGGATCGCTCACACCAAGCTCCCGTTCCCAGCCACCATCGTTGAGGCCGATGGGCAAGTTGACCGCTGAACGAGTAAACTTCTTCATCTCAGAAGCATCAGGATCCCATTGCACAATTTCGATCTGCTCATTCGCTGGATCTAAACTGATTCGGCGAGTCAGATTCTGAAGCTCATTTGCCTCGAGCGCTTCGGGGGTGACTCTCCTCCCGATATAATTATCAAACCGCTGCCCGACTTTTTGCCCTGCGGTTCCGACGACCGCATAACGACCGGGCCCTACAAAACCAGCTTTGATGTCATCTTCAGGAAAATACACCTCCGGGCCAACGTCAACGGTAAACGATGGGCGGCTGAAATAAATCCTCCGCACGGGAGTAATCGACTTACCGTTGGGATTACGGGACGCATCGTCAGGGTCAAGCGTTTCCTCATCCGTCTCTGTGACAACCAGTCGCCACACGGGACTGGTACCATCCGGGGAAGTTTTTTGCAGATCGACACCGTTCAAGCCCGCGTCGTAAAGTTCCCGCGGTCGAACTTGGTTCGCGTCATTCATGACCCACGGGTTATAAAGCTCGAAAAATGCAGATACCTTCGGGACCAAATGACTGTCAAAATCTTCGTCCCGCTGATCCGGTGCTTGTTGATCATTTGAGTAGGCCGCGGTCTCTCCATCAATGACATCTTCCTGTGCGAGGTCCAGCGTCCTGCGATCATGGGTCGCGAGCGTTTCCGTAATTAGCAACTCCGGACGTTCAGCGCCCCAAACAACCAATCGCATATCTGGCGCAATGCCATCGTCCGACTCAAAGATACTCCCATCGACATCCCACCCGTCCCAGGGATTCAAGTCAAAAACAAAGGGGGTCATAATGGAATCCCGATCGCGAAAATCAACGACATTGGCAACCCATTGAGCGATGACTTTCCTAAAATCTTTTAAATCGTTCGCGTCCGTTTTCCCATCTTCATTGAAGTCGTACCAATCCGACACATTGCTCAGCCCATCTCCGTTGCGATCGATCTTTTCGGTATTCAACAACGTGACCACATAGAGATGCCGGGCAAATCGAATCCGTGCAAACAGACTGTCCGGATCCCCCGTGACGACCGAGTCGTTGTCGTGATCGAACAGGAAAGTCGCCCCGTTGGGATGCACTAAAGAATCAACTTCACCCATCTCATCGGTCACACCATTGCCATTATTATCAATCCCGTCTCCAAATGGACGGTTCACGTTCATCGGCAACCCGCGAAAAACTTCCGGCGGCAGCATCAAAGATAGCTGGTCATCATCCCCAAGAATTTTTGCAAGCTTGATTGGCAGATTCTCAAAACTGGCCGGAACCTCATAGCTGTGGGTTCCCACGGAATGACGCTGCCTGCCAGTCGGAGACAGGCCGAGATTAATCAATCGAGGCGACAGGGTTTTTGAATCAACATCGAACGGACGCAGTAATCTTTCGAGGTCTTTTGCCGAATAAGGAAAGTCAGCACTTCCCGTACTCGCGCCTGTTGAATCCGTTGCAGAAAAAGACATCTCATAAGGAGAATCAAGCACCTCTGTCTTTAGAAACGAAAAAGCGACATCGGAAACTGGCAAACCAATCGCGACCTCGGGATCTGAGACATCGCGAATTTCTGGATAGCCCACCGCAAATCGCCCAAACACATCCATCGCTGAACCAAAATGCCCGTCAACTGTGCCTGGGATTTCAGCCCCAAATCCAACATTGGGGTATCCAAACAATTTATACTCCGACCAGCGATCGCGACTGTTGGCATCTCCCGGCAGGCCATCATTCCCATACCGATTAAGCATGACCGACTCAGCATTAGAAATGAGATTATCGATCCGAACCTCTGGAGGCCCGTACCCCTGTCCTCTTTTGGGCTCACTCACATCAGGCAGTAATGGAATGGATCGCATCTGCTCCCGCCCCGGAAGCTGCGTCAGATTACCATGGGCATTAAGATTGATCCGGCCATCAAGATCGACCACTAAATAAGAAACCAACGGTTTGACCACAACACCGTCATCTCGGGATTCTTTGGGCAGACCAATGTCCATCCAAATTCCGTCGACCTCGCCGTCGTTGTTATTATCAACTGACACCCCGTCGCCATTAGGGCCTCCATTTTTGAGGGCACGAAAATCGCCGCGAGCATTGGACAATAGATTTGGGCGATGGAAACTAGCATGCTTTAGCGAGCCGTCAGGATTAACACCGGCGAGAAACATGTTCTGGAAATCAAAGGTATCATACGGTTCATTGGGAGCTCTTGAGTTCGCATCCCATCCAGCAGAAGGATTGTCTTGAACAGCGAGATAGCCACCTCCAGTTTTCCCAATCAACTGAGCCTGCGAGCGGCCAACTTGATTAGGCTGCAACGCGTTTCCACCAAGTGCTGGATCACCAACACCTACGTGCGATTTGAATTGCCCCGCCCCCGTCCCTGAAAATGGACGACCGTTAATAACAACCCGACGATTGACCAACTGGGATTCAGCATCGGTCACATTAAACCGTGAATCGATTTGACTTGGCAAAACAATAAAAGTGTGCTCATCGTCAGTAACTTGATGGTCAACGATTCGCGCCGTAAGACCTCGGGCAGGCCCGGAGACAACTCCGATTAACAATCCTGTCATCGATCCGCTTACCGCTTCTGGAACAAATGTCTCCCCGTCGATCAACCGCGTCGCGTCACCGTTCAAAGTCAACACAACGAAATGCTCGCTACTGTCAGCCTTGGCGGTCGCAACAGTGGCCGAAATCCCATAGCCGTACATGTCGGCAAGTAAACTGTGTCCTCGAAGTGGCGAACTTGAATCTGCTAATGCAGGGCCTCTCACCAAATCATAAAGCGCCCGCTCGAGCGTCGCTTGACGATCTTTGTCGTGGATATGCTTTGTCGATCGTTTTCGGGCCGCGCGGAAATAATCGTTGGAAACCAAGACAAACGTTGTTCCCATTAACAAAAACAACACGATCATGGTCACCACAAAGATCAAAGTGATCCCGCGGCGTGGCGAGCTAGAGATTTTGGACGAATCAAGTCTCATGATAGTTATTAACGCAAAGACATTTTCGGCGTGGGTCTAATCTCAGTATCGGAACTCAAAGGGTCTGGAGGCGGCATTATTTGCAAAGCCTGATTGAGTCAGCTGAATTCACCTCACACGACCCCGTTCTTTTAGCTAACCAATACTTTCGGCAATCTAAACACCGATAGCACTGCAGCGGAACAAACGACTCTCTTATTACGAGCTTCGTATCAAAATTGGTTAGCCAACCCGTCAATTATTTCCAAAGCCCTAATTAAAGGCAAACATCGCTGCCTAACCAATGACTTCTAATGTGAGAAAACCACGTCTCAACGCTGTTAAACAGAGACGAAAGCTCGGAGTGTTTCTCAACGTCTGTATTCGGTCACCTCCAAAAACAGCAATCGACCAGCCATTGCGGGGGGGAGTGAAACCCATTGTCAGGCTCTGTCGTCACGATTTATCGAGACCACCGTTTTCAGGAAATGCCATAGAAGTAGCCGCCACGAAAAGTCAGAACCAGGATTGTATCTCGCCAATCCCGACAATCATCAAAATCGTTACAACCCGCTAGACATCTACGAAACCAACTTAGGTTGAAATCGATAAAACCGAAATTCCACGCAAAATTAGCGCCCTGATTCGAATGCTCTAACTAGCATGGAAATTGATTTTTCCCCGTCAGCTTTTTTCTATTTTCAACTTTGATTTTCTCCAGCGAGAAGTGATTCCATGTTTGAAGAACCGCCAACACTTGGCCCAACAGATGTGTTGCGTGTCCTGTCTCGTCATGCTTTAAAGGCAATTATCGTATTTTCGTTAATCGTTGCTGCAACCATCGCCTGGATTATTCTGGCTCCGAAGAAGTACGAATCAGTTGCAAAAATTTACGTTCGCCTCGGTCGTGAAAGCACCACTCTCGATCCATCCGCGACGACAGGACAAACCGTCAACATTCAAAAATCTCTTGATTCTGAAATCAACTCAATGCTTCAAATTCTTAGAAGCCACGAAACTGTCAAGCGGGTCGTCAATGACATTGGGCCCGACGTCATCATCGCCAATTCCATTTCTTCCAGTGGAGGAACTCCGCAAAAGCAATTACCAAGCTGGAGTTTAAAAGATTGGATTTCGGATCTGAAAAGTACAATTATCAAGAATGAATTTTCACCAACCAAAATAGAAACGGCGATTAAACTGCTTCGACAACGCTCGAGTTTCAGCGCACCAAAAGACTCCAATGTCCTTGAAATAATTTGCCAGGCTGGCCACCCTGAACTCGCTAGAAAAATTTCTGCATCCTGGGCATCAGCCTTTGTAGAGGAACATCTCCGCGTTACCCGAACCAACGGATCTTTATCATTCTTTTCAAATCAAGTCGAAAAAAATAAATTGAGGCTGAGTTCAGTCCAACGCGAGCTTCGGGATGCCAAATCCAAAGCGGGATTAGTTTCCATCGAAGGGCAGAGAAAAATCCTCGAAGATCAGGCCACCTCAATCAAGACTCGGCTTTCAACCAGCCTCGCTTCTCTTGCCTCGTCCGAAGCCAAACTCAAATCCATCGAACTGATTCTAAAAACTGAGCCGGAACGCATAGAGAATGACCAAAAAACAGCCATCCCAAATGGTTGGTATGAACTGCGAACCAAGTTGTTTGATTTGGAAAATCTAGAGAACGGATTAAAAGCAAACAAATCTGATTTACACCCAGAAGTCATTGCGATCACGGGACAGCGAAAAGCCCTCGAAAAGATTCTTGAGAATATGACTCAGGTCACCTCGGAATCAACGAGCAGTCCCAATCCGACACTAGTACTATTTCGACAATCACAACTCAATGAGCAGGCACTGGCATCGGCTCTCAAAGCCGAGACTAAAGCTCTCGAGCAACAAGCCTCAGCGAATTTATTGGAAATCGATCAGCTCAATGCCAACGAAATTATCATTCAGGAACTAGAACGTCAGAGCCTTAGTCTCGAAACTATTTATCTTGCCAGTGTCGCAAGTCGCGAACAGTCTGCGATTCTTGAAGGCCTTGAGCTTGCCAACATTTCTAGCGTGAGCCTACTACAAAAGGCAAGCTACAGCTCGCAAGCGGCTGGCATAGGTCGACTTAATAAACTCGTGATGGGAACCGCATTGGCGATATTCGCGGCATTCTTTTTCATATTCACCTGTGAGTATTTTGATCGCTCTTACGCGACACCGGAACAAGTGGAGCAATCACTTTCCGTTCCGGTAATTGCCGCTATTCCTCAAGATCGCCGCGAAACTGTGGAGGTGAATTAATCATGGTTCACTCTTCCTCACTACAGGATGCTCCACCCCGGTCGCTTACCCTGAGAGATCGTGAGCATATCGCCAACTCTCAATATATAGAAATAGCCGACCACCTTAAGCAACAGGGGTTTGGTTTAAACGACAAAAAGGTCCTTGGAATTACCAGTGCTACGTCAGGCGAAGGGGTCACCACGATTGCCTGTAACCTGGCGTTGCATCTTGCGTTTTTCACTGACTGCCGTGCGATCCTCGTCGACGCTAACTATTCGTCACCGCGCCTTCATCGAATTTTTGGCATTGGTTCAAAACCAGGTCTTACTGATCTGTTAGCCGAGACAGCGATGGAGTCCGAGTGCATTCATGAGTTATCAGCGGATGATTCGAAGTCGCTTCCACGCGGTCTTCGCCGACGAATCAGGCGACTTTCGACAAACCCCCGCAACCCGCTCTTGAGTAAACGTGCCTCAACAGCGCTCGGCCTTTCCATTTTGCCGGCCGGTGAACCAAATCAAGACGCCGTTCGCGTCCTGGGGGTTGAACACGATTTTATCGAAACGGTTCAATCGGAATTTGACCTGGTCATTATTGATCTACCTCCGATTCTCTCCCCTGAAAAGAACAACCTAAATCTTGCGTCTCTCGACGGAAATTTATTCGTCATTAAGGCAGAGCAAACTACCGATCGAACAACTCAAAAAAGCATACGAGCAATGCAGCAACGCGGCGGAGTGCTTACCGGCGTTGTTCTCAATCAGTGTCGAAAACGATTTTCGCGGCGCAATTCGTCTTCGGCCCGCTGAGCCAAAAGACTCGCAATTAAAGAGCTCGCCAGAGAGCCCGCAAATTGCAATGACAATTTGAACAACTGCAAAAGCCAAACGTGCCCTGTCACCGAAAGGGACGGAGTCCGCGCAATCTAATGACAGCCAAACCAATCGTTATTCCGACTAAGTTAAAACCGATTCCAATCTGGAAGCGCGGGGTTGATCTCTGTGGTGCCGCGCTGGGTCTAACCATCCTCTCTCCGTTATTAATTGTCGTTGCCGTCCATATCAAGATTTCATCTCGTGGCCCGGTTTTTTTTAAGCACCAACGATTCGGCTACCTTGGACAACCAATTTTTGTATGGAAATTTCGCTCCATGCACATTCACACGGATCCCGATGTCCACCAACAGCACGTCTTGGAATTGACGAGTGACGACGCACAATTGAAAAAGATCAACAACGATGCACATTTAATCTTCCTGGGAAAATGGCTGCGGTGTACCGCGATTGATGAACTCCCACAGCTGATCAATGTGATTAAGGGCGAGATGAGCCTGGTTGGTCCCCGCCCCGATGTAATTCCGGTTGATCAATATCGCGAATGGCAACGCATTCGGTTCATCGTCCTTCCCGGCTTAACTGGTCTCTGGCAGGTGAGTGGCAAAAACAACACAACATTCAACGAAATGAACCAACTGGATGCCGATTACGTCCAGCGACGCTCTTTTTGGTTGGATACAAAAATCATTGCGATGACCATCCCCTCCATTATTCAGTTAGTTTTTCAGAGTTACTCTGAGACACAACCCAATTCATAAAATTGACCACTCATCGAAAGTTAAATCCATGATTCATCCTCACAGTCCCAATCAACTGAGAATCGGTATCGTTGGACTTGGATACTGGGGGCCTAATCTTGCTCGCGTTTTAAACAGTTTAGACAATTGCGTTGTGACAGTCCTCTGCGACCGGGATCCAGATCGACTCAAAGCATTCGGCCAAAAATATCCAATGGCTCTCACCAGCATAGATGCTGCCGAAGTCATGACCACCGACCATGTCGATGCAATCATCATTTCAACACCCACGAAAACTCACTTTCAATTAGCACAACTTGCCCTGACCAATGGAGTCCATACCTTCGTTGAAAAGCCACTGGCAACTTCAACCGCTGAATGTGATTCCTTAATCCACCTTGCCGACACCAACAACCTAAAGTTATTTGTAGGCCATATTTTTCTTCATTCAGCCCCTGTGGCGAAGCTCAAAGACATGGTACTCAACGACGAGTTTGGCGAGATCTATTACATGAGTTCAACTCGCCTAAACCTTGGTCCAGTACGCTATGACGTCAGCGCCCTCTGGGATCTAGCACCTCACGACATTTCAATCATGCTTGAACTGATGGGTTCCCCCGTCGCTGTCAATTGTTCCGGACTGGCGTACCTCAACCCGTCAAACCATGACGTCTGCACTCTCAACATTCACTTCGAAGACAACCGCATGGGAATTATTCACGTCAGTTGGCTGGACCCTCATAAGAAACGAGAAATGACCGTTGTCGGAAGCAAAAAAATGGCGATCTACAACGACATTGAGTCTCTGGAAAAAATCAAAATCTATGACAATGGAGTTGAATTCGAGGACCTGTCCCACCAAGACGACACAACCTATGCAGACTTTCGCGTGAGCTATCGGTACGGCGATATACACTCTCCCAGAATCAACGAGGTAGAGCCATTGAAAGCCGAGCTAATGGATTTCATTGACTGCATTACCGCCAATAAACAACCAAAAACTGACGGACGAAACGGCAGGGATGTCGTCCAAGTGCTGGAAGCCGCTGACCTGTCTTTGAATCAAAAACTGGGGGATGTCCAGCTGTCCACTTTGAAGCGAGGCGACTCCGTAAAAGAAATGAAACTGGTTAAATAATGATGCATTCGAATCAAGTGCATCCTCAAGCACTCGTCGAATGCGAGACCATCGGCAAAGGTTCTCGCGTCTGGGCGTTCGCACACGTGATGGAAGGAGCGTCGTTAGGAACCGATTGCAACGTTGGTGATCACGCCTTTCTCGAAACAGGAAGTTACGTTGGTAACAACGTAACCATTAAAAATCACGTTTGCATTTGGGAAGGCATTGTCATTGAAGATGATGTGTTTCTCGGACCCCATGTAGTGTTTACCAATGATAAATACCCTCGCTCACCAAGAATGAGCAGGACCTCAAATCGATATCAGCAAAAAGAAACCTGGCTCGAATCGACCGTTGTCAAACAAGGCAGCTCGATCGGCGCGAACTCTACCATCATGCCAGGCATTACCCTTGGCGCGTACAGCATGATTGCCGCAGGCTCCATCGTCACCCGGGATGTCGAGCCGCATGCCTTGATGGCCGGATCGCCAGCCAGACGCGTCGGGACTGTTTGCTTTTGCGGATTGAAAACGTCTCGTCAGACGGGGCCAACCTGCCCAAATTGCAACGCGATGATCTCCGATTTCATGTTGCCTGATTAATCGACGCACTCAAGATACACAACTTTGACACGACACCTAAGAAAGCGTTTAAAATATGAAAGCGGTAACCGCCCCAGTTCCCTTCGTTGACCTGAAAACCCAGTGCAATGAATTAACACCTGAAGTCATGCCTGCCATCGAAAATGTCATTCGACGCGGCGCATTTATTTTGGGTGCTGAAGTTGACGAATTTGAAGAGAAATTCGCCGACTACTGCGATTCCAGCTACTGCGTCAGTGTTGCCAGCGGGACCGATGCGATTCACTTAGCACTCCGAGCGGTCGACATTGGTCCGGGCGATGAAGTCATCACAGCGGGAAACTCATTTGTCGCTACCACGTTTGCAATATCGCATACTGGCGCGACGCCCGTTCTAGTTGACATCAACCATTCCGACCACAACTTGAACGTCGACTTGATCGAGCAGGCGATCTCACCGAAAACCAAAGCGATCGTCCCTGTCCATCTTTATGGCCAGCCAGGTAACATGAAAGCGATTCAGGAAATCGCTGAGAAACATGGTCTAAAAATTGTCGAGGATTCCTGCCAGGCTCACGGTTCGGAATACTTCGGGAAACGGACCGGTACGCTTGGCGATGCCGGTTGCTTCAGTTTCTATCCAGGTAAAAACCTAGGAGCTTTTGGAGATGGAGGAGCAGTTGTAACGCAAGACCCAAAAGTCGCAGAGCGTTTAAGGCTCCTTCGCAACTACGGTCAGCGTGAGAAAAACGTCCACAGCATGCTCGCTTTCAACAGCCGGCTCGATACGCTGCAGGCTGCGGTTCTCCTGGTAAAACTTCCTTACCTCGATGACTGGAATAACCAGCGGCGCAAAGCGGCAACTCTGTACCACGAGTTACTGGCCGATTCTGAACTGGTTTTACCCACTGAGAATGAAGGTTCACGACACGTCTACCACCTCTTCGTCGTCAAACATCCACAGCGAAACCAATTAATGGAGCACTTAAATAAACAAGATATTTTCTGCGGCATCCATTACCCCAACCCCCTCAATCAAGCAACACCTTACTTAGATATCCGATCTGCTCCAAAAACTCTGCCTGTTTGTACTGAGCTTGCCGATCAGATTTTTTCACTCCCGATGTTCCCTGGCATCACCGAAGCTCAAATCAAGCGTGTCAGCGATGCAATCAAGTCGTTCGATCCTGTCAACAATTAATGCCAAACCGCACAGTCCAGCTAACAACCGTTGACGGTACTTTCGCGGACGGCGAAAGTACAGCGGAACTCCTCGGTAGTCAGTTGCCCTCCAGCAATAACATTTTGGCTTACTGGTGCCGACGCATTTTGCTTGGAATCGTCGTCATGGAAATACCACTTCAGATCGACAAGTACTTCTTGCACGACTTTGATTTGGCACTCACCGGAGCTTTAAGTGGTTTCATCGTTTCCATATCGACTTTTTGTTTGATTCTCTTGTACGCCCAATGGCTTCCAAAGTTAGTGATTGAATCACGGCCCCTGCGCGGAAATTTTGCATTGACCATCTACACTGCGATCGTCACAGCCTCAACGATTTGGGCGCTGCAACCTACGCTCGCGCTTTATGAAACCTTTCTTCTCGGGCAATCTTTCCTCCTGTTTATTTACATCGTTAATACAGTCACCGAGAAGAACGATGTAATATTTATTGTCACCTGCCTGGCTTTGTGTTTGGCGGGCGAGGGCCTGATGATGCTGCTCACCCAAGTTTTGCACCGAACACTCTCGCTTGGCCCGATCTATTTTGATTACAACGAAATCACCAACCGTGTCAGTGGATCACTGGGCGCTGCGAATGTCGCTGCCAGCTTCTTCAACCTTTTGATCCCTCTGTGCTGCTGCCTTTTATTCTCTACCAACTCGAAACGACTTCGCCAACTTTCTGCGATCGCTCTTTTACTGGGAGGACTTGGACTCGTATTAACCCTTTCTCGAGGAGGATGGATTGGGACGACCTTTTCGATTGGCATTTGCGTTGCCATCGCTCTTCAAAAAAAGTGGTTGTCACAGACCTTATTTATAAAACTCTCACTTGGGTGTGGCTTATTAATTATCGCGTGTCTGCCGCTACTTGCGGAACGAATCTTTGGTGATGATAACGGATCAGCCCAATCTAGAATCTCACTCATGCAAATTTCGACCCTAATAATTGCCGATCATCCATTCGGAGTAGGAGCGAACAACTGGGCAGTCGCTGGACAACATTATGCTGACCGGACTAATTTTCGCGAGGAATGGTTTTACACAGTCCACAACAAATATCTACTTGTCCTCACCGAAGTTGGAATCATTGGTTTCCTAGCCTTCGGTGCATTTATCCTGACGACCATCCGTAGCGGCTGGAGGATCCTCGGTCGTTCTGATCGCCTGCTAACCCCAATTGCTTTGGGGCTGACTGCTGGGATTTGTGGGCAGCAAATCCACATGATGGGTGAAATTTTCAACAGTCGCTCTCAAGTGCAACTGCTCTTACTAGCCGCCGCATTGATCTTTGCGATCGACAATATAACGGCACCAAAATCGAGTTCAATTGAAATTGAATCTCCTTGAATAACAAACCCGAAAACAGCCGTGAAACCCGTAGATTCGCGGGCAATCTCATTTCAATCTTCTCCAGTGACGTGGTCAACCGAGGCACGACCTTTGTGATCTACATCATGGTTTCCCGAGAACTTGGAACGCTCGCGTTTGGTCAGCTTTCTCTCGCATTGGCATTGTTCTACAGCTTCCAGACCGTGGCTGCCTTTGGCTTGCAACAATTTATCACGCGCGAAGTGGCCAAAGAAACTGGCGAAAGCCAACGCTACTTCACCAACGCGTTGATCATCGGTTTGATAACATCGACCGTCGGGACGGCATTAATGATGGCCATGACCGTCTTGCTCGATTATTCGCCGGGAACCCAAAATTTAATCTTGGTGATTTCGTTGGGAATCATCCCATTTGTGATCAGCTCAATTTGTGACTCTATGGTTCGAGGGTGGGAGAAGATGCACTTGATTGCTTTTGCCCAAATCCCAGCCAATGCGATCAAGGTCGTGGCAACGACCGTTGTCATTTATTCCGGCGAGGGCGTACTTGAGGTAATTGCAGTCCTGGCGGGCACACAATTCCTCATCGCTGCAATCTTATTCTCCATTGTTGCAGTCCACTTACGCGGATTTCGCTGGAACGCAATTTCCTTTCAATTTGCTTGGGATATGGCCAAACGCTCTGCAACATTTATGGGGATCGATGCGGCAGTTGCCTGGTGGACAAGTCTCAACCTAATCTTACTTTCAAAAATCACGAGTGAAGTCGAAGTAGGAATCTACAACGCTGCGGTTCAATTACTGATCCCGCTTGCAATTTTCATCCAATGCGTCATGACGTCTTCTTACCCTCTGATGTGTCGACGCTTTGCTCGGGACGCAGACAACATGCACGAAATTTCAAACCACTTAATGGAGTTGCTGTTTGTCATTGTAATCCCAGGATCGGTTGGCCTATTTATGCTCGCAGATCCACTTCTAATATTAGTATATGGATCGGAAGCCTACGCGGCCTCGGCGAGTGTTCTAAGAATCATTGTGGCTGTCGTACTCCTAACTTCACTGAGTGGAGTAATGGGACAATTACTGTTAGCTGGCAACCGCGAACGCACGACACTAAGAATCGTGTTGGTAGACCTTATCTCTGCTTTGATTCTGGGCTGGGCTCTGATTAGCAATTTCGGATTAACTGGCGCCGCATTGGCAGCACTGTTAACTCGGGTGATCGACTTTGCACAGCACTGGAAACCCGTTTCCCAGTTGATGGAACAAATCAGTCTCTCCCACTTATTGTGGAAACCGGCCCTGGCCAGCGGGGTCATGGCAATTTACCTAACCACCGTCAGCCAATGGCATCCAGTGATTTTAGTAATTTCAGCTGCAGGTGTTTATGCCATCATGTATTTATTGATTGAATCTTGGGTGGCCGGTGGATTTCGCAACCTTCGCGCAAGATACCTCTAAATGAGAAGCCTACTTCATTTTAAAATGCGGATGACAGAACAACGGTGAAAGTACTATTTTTATCTACCGAAAGTAATCGTGAACAAACACGCAGCGCGTACGGGCACCGCCTTGATAAACTGCGTCTGGCAATTGAAGCACAAGGGTTTGAATCAGACGAGTTTAGCCTTCGGGATGCGCGAATTCATCGACCAATATTGCTGCACCCGCTAAACTATCCAGCAGCCCGAGACAAATTGTTGCAAGCTGACTTCATCCACGCTGGAGGAGATGCAGCCTATGTGGCAAAACTGTGGAGCCCATTTCTATCTGCCAAAGTTATTCACGATGTCCACGGCGACACATTCAATGAAGCTCGATTCAAATGGATGCACCAACGCAACCTCTCTGCAATGCACCAAATGATTCAATCTTACATTGCTAATTTTATCGAATTCCGCAAATCAGGAAAATTTCTCGTCGTCTCACGACCCATGCAAAGTTGGCTAAACAAAAGATGCAAAGGAAGTCTTGATAATAGTGCTTTGATTCGCAATGGCGTCGATCTAAACGTCTTTCGACCGTTACCATCCGCGAATAACAGTAAATTTATCGTGGGGTATGCTGGAGGGTTTGTAGGCTGGCAGGGTGTCGACAACCTCGTGAAGGCCGTGTCTCAAACCTCGAACCAGAATATTGAACTTCACTTAATTGGACTTCAAGGATCAGACCGCGACCTCGCCTCCAAATTTAAATCTCAACTTGGAGATCGCCTTCGATTGTTTAACCGGATGAGCCAGGACGAATTAGTTAAAACATTAGCAAACGCTGATGTCCTCGCAATTCCACGCCAATCGCATCCAGCACTTCGCGTCGCCCTCCCGACTAAATTCGCGGAATATCTTGCGATTGGAAAACCAGTAATCGTCTCAAACGTCGATGAAACCGCCGACTTAATCAACCAATTCGACTGTGGATTAGTAGCCGAGCCGTCGATTGAATCTTGGACTAAAACACTAGATAACGCCGCTCAATTAAGCCTAAGTGAGAAAATAGAAATGGGCATGCGTGGACGCGAACTTGCAGAATCAGAATTTGCATGGGATCGCATCGGAGACAACTACGCACACTGGCTGCATCGATGGTCAGCCTAATCATCCAGTGACAACACCGAGACCCAAAGCCAGCTTTCGTTTAACCCGTGATTGAAAAAGTCAGACAATCAGCCCCGCACGCTAACAACAATGTATTGTTGGCAGAGCCAAATCCAATGGCTGGAAAACCCGTCAGCCTACGGAAATTCCCATTCCCCTTTCATGCGGCAATGACAATTTGCAGTGACATTGATGAAACAAGATCGTCCGATGAGTTTCTAGAAATCCAAAGATTCTTAAATACTCGATCAATGACCTCTATGGGAAATGGAATCGGTCTGGAAATTGGAAACAGCTTCTTTTTTTATAATCACAAAAAAGAATTCTCTTACTTTGACCAAGACGATAGGGCAAAACAAATTACGCAAGCGATGATCCAGTCGGGATACATCGATTGCTTACATTCCTATGGCGACACCGACAACCGAGACGATATCGCTAGAGCACTCGACTCACTGGAATCTTCGAATTGCCAGCTCGAAGTTTGGATCAATCATTTCGGGGTCAGCAATGACATCTGTAAAAAATTTGAATACATGTTCCAACATTGTGAAGGCGACGACCCTCAAGCCAATGCCTATCACACCGACCTCACCCTTGCCCACGGCATTCGATTCGCATGGGTGGGCGCAACCACTCGAATCGTGGGGCAATCATCCCGGCCAAAATTAGCAACCGCATTCGATCCTCGCTATCCATTGGTTTCGACCAGCAACGTCATGAAGGAAGTTCGCAAACAATTCTTGGGACGCAACGACGAGCGATTCGCTCTCCATCGCAGCAATGATTTATTGCGTCCATTAAAGCTCGCTGACGGCGGGCAAGTGTATGAGTTCATTCGTTACTGCAACCACCCTGAAGGTGTGCCCATCGGGGCGACGTCCAGAGGTTTAGCCTATGTCATTTCCAAGCGAAACTTAGCGAACCTGATTTCGAGGGAAGGCTACATGATCGCCTACGCTCATCTGGGAAAAAATGAAGATCGCAGTCCGGCCATCGCACCTGAGTCACAGTCGGCTTTGAGACACCTCGCAATGCTCAATGAACAGGGTGATATTTACGTATCGACAACGGCAAAAATTCTAAAGTACAAATTCGCACACCAGTCGATGGTTGCCACTCAAGTTCAACAGAATGAACGCGAGCAAATCACGATTCATGGATTCGAGGATGCCATCGAAGGTAGGCGAATGCCTTCCGTCGAAGAACTTCAAGGCATCACTTTTTACGTCGACGATAGCCAGCAAACAGATGTCTTTCTTGGCTCTCAACAGATCAATAAACTTCAACTGAATCCCGCTGACAAAACAGGTCGGCCAAGTGTGACGATTCCATTTCACTCTCTGTGTTTTCCTGATGTCTAAACCAAAGTCACAAATAACCACAAGCGCACCGCTGACATCTGAGTCGATGCTCGATTCAGCCGAACGGTTGCATGCGTATTTGCTACAACAACACTGGCGAACTGGCGCGGTTTACGGCCCGGACTCAGGGGTTCGTTTCAATGCTCGAATTGGCCGATTCATCAAAGGGTACCTAACTGCCTTACCGTGGTCCGACAACTACGCTTACATCCAATCGCAAGCCTATTGGATTTTCAGCAACTGGCTAATGCACGACCTCACTGGCGATCCTCAATTCGAAACTCTGGCGGTGCAGGGCACTGACTATGTAAAAACACAGCAGACGTCAAAGGGTTATTGGAAATACCCTAACCCGGAATGGAAAGACCGAATCGCGACAGTAGAGGGATGCATTGGGTCACTTGCGCTAGTGGAAAGCTATCGCCGAACTGGTCAGGAGACCTACCTCGAAGGTGCCGACAAGTTCTATCAATTCCTGTTGAGCGACATTGGGTTTCGCAAACAATCCGTCCCGTCCATGCTGGCGGTCAATTATTTTGCCGGAACTACCGGAGATGGCGGTGGAGTTCCCAACAATTCAACCTTGTTACTGTGGATGCTCGGCGAACTTTTTGATGCGACTGGACGACAAGAGTATCTAGAACATTGCCAACCAATGATTAACTGGCTCGAACACGTCCAACTCCCCTCGGGAGAACTTCCCTATGCCTTGGGCAACACCGCGGATAAAGATAGGGTTCACTTTCTCTGTTACCAATACAACGCTTTTGAATACCTCGATCTCGCTCATTACTATCAGCGAACTGGTAACAAGGCCGTGCTTTCCATCATCGAACCGCTTGCGGGATATTTAAAAAATGGTTTCACACGCCAGGGAGCCTGTCGATATAACTGCCAACAGGCCACGCCCGAGGTCAACTACTACACATTTTCCCTTGCGAGAGCATTGAGCCATAGCCAGCAAATGGCGTTCACGACTTGCACGGAAGAAATTCAAAGAGCCTTTCGGCGCGCCTTGAGTTTTCAACGCGCCGATGGTGGTTTTCGATTTTTCTCTCGCTACAACTACCGAATCCTGGAAGATCGCCGCTCCTACCCGCGGAATCTCTCGATGATGCTGTACCACCTTTTGAGTCAAATCAAAGCAGATCGCGAACTCAACTTGGGCAGTTCCAGTCGCCCCATCACACAATCGGCAAACGCGGTTTAGGACTACGCACTCGTTTTCAAAATGAAGATTCTATTCGTTTCAAACCGGTACCCCACCATCGAAAAACCAGGTGACAGTCCTTGCATTGCACAACAACGCCAAGCCCTCGAGCGTTTCGGCTATGAAATCGACCTTCTTTATATTGACAGCCAGAAAAGCAAATTAAACTACTTAAAATCCGCGTGGCTGATTTTTTGGAAAATCCAGGTTTGCCGCCAGTATGACATCGTTCATGCCCACTACGGTCAATACTGCGGACTGGTCGCTTGCCTGCAATTTGCTCGACCAACCATCATCACATTTCGCGGCTCCGATATCCTCTACCATCGTGAACTCCCCATCAGTCGCTGGGCCGCTAGATTGGCAAGCCACTTAATCGTCATGTCCCGGCAAATGAAAACTGTGTTGGGTAAAGAATCCGCCGAAGTCATCCCCTATGGAATTGATCTTGAGCGATTTCGACCCTTAGCTCGCGACGAATCTCGGCTAAAACTATCCCTCTCCAGCGATGCTCCGATCTTGCTCTTTCCTTACGACCCGGCAAGGAAAATCAAGCGGTATTCTCTCGCTACCGCCGCAGTTGAAATACTGAAACTTGAATTTCCTAACATTGAATTAATCGCAATTCACGACCGGCCCTATGAACATATCCCTCTCTATATGAATGCCTGTGATGTCCTGGTCATGACATCACAATCCGAAGGCGCTCCAGTCGCAGTTCGCGAAGCGATGGCCTGCAACCTGCCAATTGCCTCAGTGAATGTCGGTGATGTCGCCAGCGTCGTCGGCAAAACTGACAACTGCGCTATTGTAGATGCTGAACCAGAAGTGATCGCGAATTCCATCGCTGAAATTCTGAGAACTGGAAAACGATCCAATGGCCGCAATTCAGCAACCGAAATGAGCGTCCGTACTTTTGCACAATCGGTTGCCAACATCTATGAACGGCTTGGAACCAGAAAAAAACCAGTCGAATTAAAGTCTAAAATTGCAACCTTTCCTGCAGAAACAAAAACTAAAAAATAATTTTAGAATCTGATGAAATCCAAACCTAACTGCCGCGTTTTGATGTTGTTGGAAAACAATCCGTACCCAAATGACCTTCGTGTGCGCCAGGAAGCAAACTCTCTTGTCTCCCATGGATTCCAAGTCACCGTCATTGCCCCTGGAACCCGTTCCCAATCTTCTTATGAAAACATTCATGGCGTTCACGTTTATCGCTATCCAGAACCACCTGCCGGGGAAGGGTGCTTTAGCTATCTGGTGGAATATAGCTGGGCACTGTTCTTTAGCTTCTTTTTGACATTCTGGGTTTTCTTCAGACGCGGCTTTGATGTAATCCACGCCCACAATCCACCCGATCTGTTCGTGTTAATTGCGATGTGTTTTCGAGTGATTGGGAAGAAATTCATTTTTGACCACCACGATCTTTCACCGGAAATGTACTACGCCCGGTTCGACAATCAAGGAAGCCGAGTCGTTTTTCGGGCATTGAAATTTTTTGAAATCTTATCGTGCCGCATGGCTCACCAAGTCATTGCCACTAATGAGTCCTATAAAAAGGTCGAAATGGAAAGAGCAGGGATCCCCGCCAGCAGAGTCTCGATTGTCCGGAATGGCCCTGACATTTCAAAAATGAAACCTGTTGAACCTGACCCCACGATCAGAGCCAAAGCAACCATCAACCTGGGTTACCTCGGAGTCATTGGGCAACAAGACGGTGTCGATTACCTGATTCGCTCGCTCGAACACATCGTGAAAGAACTCGGCATTACGGATATCCATGCGATCATTATGGGAAGTGGATCAGCAGTTCCAAGCCTTAAAAAACTCACCGCCCAACTTAAACTCGAACAGTACATTTCATTTACCGGATCAATCCCCTACAACGATCTACCTCGCTACGTCTCAGCCTGTGATATCTGCGTCGACCCCGATCCTCACAATCCTTACAACGACCGTTCCACGATGGTGAAGATGATGGACTACATGGCGATGGCCAAACCCATTGTTGCATTTGATCTTACCGAACATCGCGCATCCGCCGGCCCAGCGGCACTCTACTCAATCCGAAATGACATTCGCGACCTTGCCAAGACAATTGTTGAACTCATCGAGAATCCAGACCTCCAAAATAAGATGGGAGGAACTGGGCGTCAGAGAATGATCGAACAATTTGCATGGCATCACCAGGAAAATCAACTCTTAAAAGCGTATGCCAATATCGGATTCGATGTTCCCGCCAAAATCTCACCCACCACCTCAATTCCCCCCAACACTGCCTCTCCGACCGAACTAGTTTCAAAATGATTCGACCCTCCACCGAAAAACTTCCGCATTCTACATCGAACTCCAAATTACCACCCGCAGTTCTGGTGGGGTTTGACAGCATGCAAGGCCTACCCGCGGCGCGGGTCCTCGCACGACATGGGGTTCCTATCATTGGGATCGCCGCCCACCCAAACAATTCGCAAACAAGAACAAATGTCTGTCGAGAAATCAGGTTTACTCCAACGGACGAACCAAGCCTGATTGACCATCTCATTGAGCTTGGCCAAACATTGCCAAGCAAACCAGTACTTTTCCCTTGCGCCGACACCAATGTCTCCTTGATTTCCCAACACCGAAGTCGCCTCGAACCATTTTTCCACATTCTTTTACCCGACCCAGAGACGGTGGAAATGTTAATGGACAAGGTCAGTTTCTATTCCTACGCTGAGCGAAACTCGCTTCCCGTTCCAAAAACATTTTATATTGAATCCGCTGAACAACTGGAGACGGCCGCTCGGGAATTAACCTATCCGTGTATTTTCAAACCTCGAGATAGCGCCGCCCATCTTTGGGAAAATAAAACCATCCACAAAGCCTTCAAGGTAGAAGATGCTGCATCCTTAAAACGTTTATATCAAGACTACCAATCGTACTCTGATTGCTTTATCGCTCAGCAATGGATCGAAGGCAAAGACTCTGATCTTTATTCGTTCAACGGTTACTTTGACAAAAACTCAAAACCATTGGCTACCTTCATCGCTCGCAAAATTAGGCAATGGCCACCGGAAACTGGAGTCAGCTGCCTCGGAGAAGAAGTCCGCAATGACGAGGTATTGGAAACTGCGATCCAAATGTTCCAGTCTGTCAACTACCACGGCCTTGGTTACCTGGAAATGAAATACGACCAATCCACCAATCAACTACTCATTGTTGAACCAAACATTGGCCGTCCAACGGGCAGGGGAACGATAGCCGAAGCGGGAGGAGTTGACATTCTGTTCACCGCTTATTGCGATGCACTCGGACTCTCCCTACCCAAAAATAGGACTCAAACTTACAACGGAGTTAAGTGGATTCATTTGCGCAAAGACCTGCAGTCCTCGTTTGTCTATTGGCGGCGAGGCGAACTACAGTTCATTGACTGGTTCAAATCTATTCGTGGAAAGAAAGCATACGCCGTTGCTTCATGGAGAGACCCTTTACCTTTTATCTTTGATTGCTGGCAGGCAGTCAGCTTAATTTCCTCCTCAAGAAGAAGAAAAAAGCGGCAAGTAACACCAACCTCTAATGATTAGTTTTTTTTTCCAATCCGCACAAAAACAAAGCCATCGATTTTGGATCGAAGCGATGCTGGCTGGCCGCGCAATTTTATTTGCCGGCCGCCGCGTTAGCTGCCCCTGCTGTGGTTGGAAATTACGCTCATTCACCGAGGGGAACACCTCACTCAAAAAGCGAAAAAAAGGATATTGCCCCCGCTGCAACTCGAAGGCTCGGCATCGACGAAATTGGTTGTTCCTGAAAAACCATACCGATTTATTTAAGAAGCCAACTCAATTATTGCACGTGTCACCCAAATATGCCTTGGCAAGGCGATTCACAAAAATGGCTAACATTGAATTCACCGGAATTGATCTTGAAGGGAGGCCCTTTGCCGAACATCCAATTGATGTCTCCGATCTACCATTCCAAACAAATAAGTTCGACGCGATTATTTGCATCCATGTTTTAGAACATGTCGTTGATGACCGGGCGGCAATCCATGAATTGCATCGGGTTCTCAAACAAGGGGGCTGGGCCTTGATCACCGTCCCCATCGATTTCCAACGAAAGACTTATGAAGACCCCGCGATTCAATCCGCCGAAGCTAGGAAACTGCACTTTGGAGAAGAACAACACTGGCGAATCTATGGAGACGATTTCATCGATCGCCTTACCACCGCAGGCTTTGACGTGGAATTGAATCGAGCCGAAGACATTCCTGGTTCCATTCAAAATAAATTTGGAATCATTGAAAATGAGCACGTTTTCTTTTGCAAAAAAACGAATATCCCACAGCAACACGACGCAGTAAATCTTAATAAATGACCAAACCACATTGTTCAACGATTGCACTTATCGGCCCTGACGGGTCGGGGAAATCAACCGTGGCTGCGGCTTTGATGTCACAATCCGTTCTGCCACTCAAATATCTATATATGGGAACCAGTGTCGAATCCAGCAACCACGCATTATTCACATCGCGGCTCGCCCACCGCTGGAAAGTACATCAACACAAGAAATCACTCCAAAAAAAGGGAGCGGCGATTCCCAAGCAAATCACGCTTCACGGCGCCGAACACCGTGTTGATAAACGGGGAAAAATCGGCGGCGGACTTCGACTATTTCGACGTGTCTCGGAAGAAATCTACCGGCAAATCATTTCCTGGGGTTACCAGTGCAGGGGGAATGTAGTTTTGTACGATCGGCATTTTCTATTTGATGCATGTCCACCACCGGATGACTTTTCCGAACGTCGCCTGTCCACTCACCGCCTAACCGACCGAATCCACTTTTGGTTTCTCAAAAACCTATACCCCCGACCGGATATCGCAATTCTTCTCGACGCGCCACCGCAAACCCTATTTGCCCGCAAGCAAGAAATCCCCCTGGAACATCTTGAAAACGATCGCGTCCAGCTAAAAAAACGAAAATCATATTCTCACAACTTCTTCATTGTCGATTGCACGAAATCAATTAACGACATCGTGGCTGAGATCAATCAAATCCTCGATCACCATTGCGCAAAAAAGAGCATTACTTAGGTGTTCTACACTTTAACTACTTATACCCGATTGTCTTTCACACCTATTCAAACGCGTTTATGGAACCCCGTCTTGCCAATTCCATTGCAGGCATCACCGTCGAAACTCCACTTCCATGAAAACCAGATCTGCTGAAAAAGAAATCTCGTGACGATCAAGCTATACGTTATCGACTCACACGAACAGGCACTTGGCATTTGGCGCAAACAACAACTGACCAATGCCAAGTTGCTCCATGTTGACTTTCATTGCGACCAACGCGGTTTATTAGTAAACCGGAAGAAAAACTTGGCCTATCCAATTTGGACTCGGTTCCAAAAAGTGGATGAGGGGAATTTCCTCAAACATGCCGTCGTCGACGGAATCATTAGCTCCGTTCGGTGGGTTCACGATCTTCCCGGGGGCAGACAGCATGACATCAAAACGCTGAAGTACCACACGGACATTTCAGCGATCGTCCACCGCCTATTCCGTCTATTTAACAGAACTCCCCAAACCTCTTATCGACTGGAAACCTACCTCGCCAATCAATGGGATCAGATTCAACCGGATGAAATCCTCGACATCGACTGGGATTTTTTTGCTGCAAAAGAATATTCAGTTGATTCTATTGCTGCACGCATTGAAATGTTCTTTGATCGTGATTTCACCAAATCACCGCAGCAAATCATCATCTGCCATTCCCCGGAATATTGTCATCCTACCGATGAGTTATTTGAGCAGTTTGTAGACAGGATCCAAACTCTATTTGCTGCCGATTTGATTAGGCTGCCTAAACCCATTATCTCACGATCCCAGCGATCTAAAAGCAAACTGAAAAACGCCGTGCGGGGCCGCGCGAGAAAACTCTACCACCTTACTCACCTCAGCCTGCGACGACTGGGAATTTATTAAGAAATTGACGATGAAGATTTTAATTGCAAGTAAAATACACCCCAAGACAGTAGCAAAACTCCAGCTAACTCACGAAGTTAAAGAGCGTGTCAACGCTGCGGAAGATGAACTATGCGAAGCAATCAGGGACTGTGACGTGCTCATTTTCCGGAGCGGTGTCCAGATCAACCAAACCGTATTAACTCACGCTACTCACCTAAAATTAATGATTCGCGCAGGTTCGGGCCTGGACAACCTCGACCTTCCATTTGCCACTGAACTAGGAATTGAACTAGTTCGCATTCCCGAACCGGGAGCACAGGCGGTTGCCGAACTCGCCTTTGGATTGATGCTTAATCTCGCTCGCGAAATCCGATTTGTTGATCGTGAATTGAGAAACGGAAATTGGGTCAAGCAACAAACAACCGGATATACCCTCCACCAAAAAACTCTCGGAATCGTCGGCGTTGGCAACATCGGCTCGCGAGTCGGGGAAATGGCAACAGCATGGGGGATGAAAGTCGTGGGGTGTGTTCAACACGCTGATCAAGCCGACGCCGAACAACTGCAACGATACGGCATTCGCCTTTCCAACCTCAGGGAGGTCGTTTCCAGTGCAGACTTTTTGACTATTCATGTTCCCAAAACCAAGTCTACTCTCAACCTTATCGACCGAGAGGCGCTCTCCTGGATGAAGCCTGGGTCTTTTCTAGTAAATCTAGCGAGAGGCGGAGTGCTCGACGAAAGGGCACTTTACGACGCACTGCAAAGTGATGGAGGTCCGATCGGTGCGGCGCTCGATGTCCATCAGCATGAAGGTGGGGGCGCAATTTCACCTTTGGCAGAACTTCCCAATGTTCTTTTGACTCCCCATATAGGTGCAACTACAGTAGACACGATGCGAGAAATTGGCAATCGAATCATCACAACAATCGATTCTTTTTCCTACGATTGCTCTGAAAGGCCTCCCAAGCTTAGCTCGCCAACCATGATCTGATGATCAGTAATAACTCCCCTCCTACAACACTCCTGCTACACTCCTTCCTGATTAAACAACCTTCCAATGAAATCTAAAGCAGCGCAACTGAGAAAGTTAATTAACTCCAAGAAACTTGAATTTTTGATGGAGGCCCATAATGGCATTAGCGCAAAAATTGTCGAAGAAGCAGGCTTTCAGGGGATTTGGGGAAGCGGTTTATCGATTGCAGCTTCAAAAGGAGTCCGCGACTGCAATGAGATAAGCTGGACACAAACGCTTCAGACAGCTGAATACATGAGCGATGCCACTTCAATTCCAATCCTGCTCGATGCCGACACGGGATTTGGAAATTTCAATAACGTGCGAAGGCTCGTGAAAAAACTTGAGCAAATTGACGTGGCTGGATTGTGCATCGAAGACAAATTGTTTCCCAAAACGAACTCGTTTATTGACGGTGAGCAACAGACACTCGCTGATCCGCATGAATTTGCTGGAAAAATCAAAGCAGCCAAAGATACTCAAAAAGATCCTGACTTTAGTGTCGTCGCTAGAGTTGAATCTTTCATTGCCGGATGGGGATTGAGCGAAGCATTACGGCGAGCCGAAATTTATTTAGAAGCGGGCGCGGATGCCATCTTAATTCACAGCAAAAAAAACACCGCTGAGCAGGTCCTTGACTTTCAATCAGAATGGGACAATCGATGCCCGCTAATCATCGTTCCCACCATGTATCACGCCACGCCTACGTCTGTTTTTAGAGAAAATCAATTTAGTGTTGCAATTTGGGCAAACCAAATCATGAGGTCGGCGATCACGGCGATGCAAAAAACGGCTTCCCTAATTCATGGGCAAGAATCCATCGCGGAAACTGAAAAACAAGTGATTTCTGTGCACGAAATTTTCCGTCTTCAGAACACGCAAGAGTTAAAAAATGCTGAAAACGCATACTTAAACCCTTCTGCAAAAACACGCTCTGAGGCCTCGAGCCAGTAGCGAGAGAATCCCGTTACCAAGAATTAATGAAACTCACCGCCCCTCCGATTTCACCAATATCGAACCAAGTGACGACTGCAATTTCCTGTCTCGAGCAAGACCCTGCTTGGGATGCATTTCTGGCTGAACAGGGCGGCAATCATCACTTGCAATGCAGCCAGTGGGCGGCCGTTAAGAAGGCGAACGGTTGGAGTTCCAAACGAATCACTCTTTCCAATTCTCAATCGGTCGTTGGCGGCGCTCAAATTCTCATTCGCAACGTCCGATACTTTGGCAAAATCGCCTACATCCCCAAGGGGCCGGTCTATCGGAAAGATAATCCGCAGATCATTGATTCGCTCATTCAGCAATTAAAAAAATTAGCAAAAACGGAGCGGATTAACGGGCTGATCGTCCAGCCATTCGAATCAGGAATCATTACTGAATCACTCGTAAATCACGGATTTCGAAATTGTCCGATCGAGACCTCCCCCACGGCTACTGTGATTCTCGACATCCGATGCGAACTCGATGACATTCTTGCCAAAATGTCAAAAGGCATGAGAAACAAAATCCGCCGAGGTCAGACCAGAGGTATCGAGTGTCGACAAGGCGGTAAAATAGATCTTCCCGTTTTCCATCAACTGCTAATGAAAACCGCTCAACGACGCGGTTTTACAATCTTCGATTTAGATTACTTTGAGCATATGTGGGACACATTCTCACCCACTAATTCCATGCAGTTATTCGTCGCTGAATATCAAGGCGAACCAGTCGCAGCGCAATTCTGCATCAATCGCGGGAACACGATTATTGCGAAACAAATTGGCTGGTCCGGCGGTCATTCAAAACGGCACCCCAACGAAGCACTCGATTGGTATACGATCCAATGGGCGAAACAACAGGGGTACGAGTTTTACGATCTTGAGGGTATCAGCCGAACAGATGCCGAATCGATCGTTCAATCCGATCAGATTGACTACTCATCGCTCGATGGGCCAACTCAGTACAAAATTCGACTAGGCGGTAAAGTCACAATCCTCCCTACCGCTTTCTGCTTTTTCACCAATCCTCTGCTTCACTCTCTGTACTCACGAATTGGGTCACGCCTAGCCCGGACTCAGCTCATGCAAAAAACAGCAGGGCGTTTTCGAACAGGCTAAATCAAAAAGACTCCGTAGAAATATTTTTAAATGTCAATCGCGTCTAGCCCCATCCAATCAGAATCAACCTACAACCTCAACTGGCTTACACTTGAGCAATGGGAAGGATTCGTTGAAACCTTTGTGGAACATTCAAGCTTTCACGACCGGCGATGGATCGAATTGATTCAAAACCAGTACGGCTTCAAATTGCACATCCCAGCCTTAGTCAAAAATGATAAAATCCTCGCCGCCATCCCCTTCTTTCAAACCCGCAGCCTAAGTGGAAAACGGAAATTAATCTCGCTGCCTTTCACGGATTACCTACCTGTTTTGTCCAAGTCTCCTTCTGACTCAAACAAACTCGCTCAAAAGATACAGAACCACTTCAAGAATCAATTTAACGGCATCATTCTTAAAACAGATGGCTCAATCCCAGCTGCCAAAAACCAAAGTCATCAAGTGGTACACGTCCTACGGACAGACCGCCCACTTGAGGAAGTCGAAACTGATTTTGCAAATCCAATCCGGGTCAATCTAAGAAAAGCAAAACGCCGCGGCTTGAATTTTGACATCCACACCGACCGGAAAGCCATGGATACATTCTTTCAACTGCACACGCTCACTCGTCGAAAACTCGGCGTGCCTGTCCAACCTCGCAGCTATTTTGATCGACTGCAAACAGAAATCATCGAAAGGGGAATGGGGAACATTGGCATTGTTTCCAAGCAAAACCGCCCCATCGCTGCGGGAGTTTTGCTGGCTTCCAGCCGACGGTTGATTTATAAGTACGCCGCTTCAGATCCCACTGCACTTGCCGATCGACCGAACGACTGGCTCGTTTACCACTGCATCAAAATGGCAGTCGATAGCGGATGCAGATATTTTGATTTTGGAATTTCTGAAAAATCTCAAGAGGGACTGCGCCGGTTTAAAAAGAAATGGGGAGCTCAAGAAAGGGACATTTTCCACAATTATCTTGCCGGCTCGCCTGACCCTGTCACAGAACCATCAACCGTGGTTCGCGCTGCCGGAGAAGTGATCAAGCGGACGCCAACAATCGTCTGCAAAACACTCGGCAAAGTACTCTACAAATACAGTCAATAATATATCAGCAATGGAACTCAGCTTTTTATTTAACGATCCTCCGTCCGTTCAATCTGCCAGTGAACGCGTCGAAGCGGACGCCTGTCAGTTTTCACTGAGCAAGAAATTTCGGTTTTACTATCGATTCCTTCGACCAGTGATGCCAATCAAGGTCCGACAGTGGCTCCAAAAATCGCAATCGCACGAAGTGGATGAACAATGGTATCTGCCGTTAAGTTTGATGGATCAGATTCAACAAGGCTGCGTTGGCACTAACCCGACGGGAGCCGCTGGCTTTTGGCCAGAATCTGCCAAATACGCGTTTGTCCTGACGCACGATGTCGAAACCTCCGAGGGCATGCAACACATTTCTCGAATCGCAGATGCCGAAGAAGAACTTGGGTTTCGCTCAAGCTGGAATTTAGTCCCTTACAAATACAAAATTGATGCTGGGCTGATCAGTGACTTACAGTCTCGCGGTTTCGAAATTGGAATCCATGGCTATAACCATGACGGACAACTGTACTCGTCAAAACGAGTATTCAAAAAAAGAGCATCCGCAATTAATCAAGCGATTGATAAATACAACGCCGTCGGATTTCGTTCACCGATGGTCCACCGAAATTTGAACTGGCTACAAGATTTAAACATCGACTATGACAGCTCTTGTTTTGACATTGACCCGTTTCAAGCAGCGCCCGGCGGGGTGGGAATGATCTGGCCCTTTGTTGCTGGCAAATTCATCGAGCTTCCCTACACCATGCCGCAAGACCATACGCTATTCATCAAACTCGGCGAACGAACTGGACGAATCTGGATGGATAAACTGAACTACATTCGAAAACATCAGGGAATGGCAATGATGTTGACACATCCGGATTACCTTACCGGGCATCGAGAAACTGAAATCTATCTCAAATTCCTCGAACATGTTAGAGACGCTGGAGAATACTGGCACGCAACTCCTCAAACCGTCTCGCAATGGTGGCGGCATCAAGACCAACTCAGTTCCAATAAAGCCATCCTGGCAAACTGAGCTTGATCTATTTAAAACGCAATTTTGCATTCTTTCAAACAGTGAGCTTTCAATGATTCAATTTGAGCAAAATAAAGCAAACATCCTCAGCGGTGAACACCCCGAAGGATCGCTAATCGAAGTTCAACGAGTTGACTCGATTACAGAGAAACAATTTCTCAATGACTTCTTAAAAACGTCAAAGCCAGTCATCCTCAATCAAGGTGCTCGAAACTGGAAAGCTCTGCAGACATGGTCTTTCGATTACTTTCGTAGTTTTGAAAGCGATTGTTCGATCACTCTCGAAGAGGGCAACGTCATGCAGGAAACCACATCTTTTCGCACCGTCAGCTTTCAGGAATACCTAAACGAAATTCAATCTCCTAAATCTACAGATGGAAAAATTCCATACTTGTCCGTATTTGAACTGTTTAAACAATTCCCGCATCTTAGTGAGGACGTGGACTTTAGCATCATGTCCAAACATAAAGTCCGAAACCACTTGACTGGCTGGATCGGTCCTGGGGGGACAGTAACCGGATACCACATCGATTGGGCCGATAACATATTTGCACAGGTCGTCGGCCAGAAATTTGTCAAACTGGTTTCGTGGGATCAACGTTCAAACATGTACCCAAGTCGAAAATATGACTCCAACACACTCATGAGCTCAGTCAACGCGGATGATTTCGATAGCAATCGCCATCCCAATTTCTCCAAAGTTCAAGCTCAATACGCCTTCCTTAACCCTGGCGATATGATGTTTATCCCGCGGGGTTGCTGGCATTACGTCCGCTCACTTTCTCCATCGATTAGCGTGAATAATTTTGGGACCGGGTGGATGAGTTTTCTTCGTGACAAACCACGAGAGTATGCAAAACGATATTTGCACCGGCTCGGCCTTTATGGAAAAGAATGCACCTGCCACAAAATCGTTGATGGCAGACGTGTGGCCCGCTAAAGGAAGATTCAAATTCGCTTGATTTGAATGCGAGTTAGTCACCCTTAGCCCCAAAACACCCTCGTCGCCGAGCCACGGCCCCTCCCACATCTGCGGAACCTCTGAAAAGACGAGTGGGAACTCTGGATTGTCTCATTATTTGGACGAATCAAATAAGCCTTCATTGATTTCGCTACCTCTCTTGTATTGAATCCCCACAACAACGGGGGGAGGGCTGTTTGGCACCTCGGTAAAAACCGATTCTTAAGATACAATCAGGTTCGAAATTTGGACCGCCAGTTGAAGAACCTCCCCATGAGACCTGCAGACGAAACGACAACTCGAATCCTTGAGTGGTTAATTGAGACCTTCCCATTAGCACAACAACGAGAAATCGGTGTCGATGATTCTCTGTTAGAAAGCGGTATCGTCGATTCGCTGGGAACTCTGGAAGTCGTTCACTTTCTTGAATCGGAATTTGAATTGATTGTTACCGACGAAGAAATGACCCCTGAGTTTTTTGAGACTGCGCGGTCGATTGCGAAACTCGTAGCTCTCAAATCAGATCCGATTCACCCGCAGTCTGAATCCAACTGAGCATGCAGTACCTCATTCACCACATGCTCTCTGAGAGCGCTGCGAAGTATCCTTCTAATGAAGCCTTGGTGGCAAAAAACCATCGTATTAACTACGAGGACATGGCCGCTCAAGTCGCCAACGCCGCTGGAAACTTAAGAGAGCTGGGGGTCAACCGCGGCGATCGCATCGCAATCTTTCTTCCTCCAAGTGCAACGCTGCCGCTCGCCATTTTTGCGACTGCACAAGCATCGGCCGTCTTTGTCCCCATTCACCACGGTCTGTTCCCAGATCAGGTTTTACACATTCTCAACGACTGTGGAGCCGTCGCGCTCATTACTGATGCCGTGCGATTGGAACGAATTCAAAGTGTCCTTCCGAACGTCCCAACCCTCAAACTCACCATTGTTGACTCTCCAGACGATGCACAGAATGCCCCGGAAACTTATTCGTGGGATTCGCTTGGTAATCATCCAGCATCGCCAACTGATCAGAGCATTGAAAAAGATCTCGCAGCAATTCTCTACACCTCAGGATCCACGGGTCGACCGAAAGGTGTAATGTTGAGTCACGCTAACGTCTTAGCCGGCGCAGAGATCGTCTCGGATTATCTCAAACTTTCTAGTACCGACCGTTTATTGGCGGCACTCCCCCTGAGCTTTGACGCAGGCCTTAACCAACTTACGACCGCTGTTCTGCAAGGGGCAACGACGGTCATGATTTCATTCCGGTTTGGCCGCGAGATTGTCAGCCAGTTAATCGAGGAAAAGATAACTGGATTGGCGGGGGTCCCATCGCTATGGAGTTTACTCGCCCAGCCGAGTTCAGGCCTTGGAAAACAATCACTTCCGCATTTACGGTATATCACCAATACCGGCGGCGCCATGCCGCAAACTTTATTGCGTCAACTCCAAGAGCAAATTCCATCGACTGAAATCGTTCTGATGTACGGTTTGACCGAAGCGTTTCGATCGACCTATCTACCACCCGAACAACTTGAATTGCGTCCGACGTCGATGGGAAAATCGATTCCCAACACAGAGATCCTCGTGATCGACGATGCCGGTAAACGATGCAGACCGGGCGAAATAGGGGAATTGGTTCACCATGGTCCCACCGTTTCTATGGGCTATTGGGGGCATCCTGACCTGACCGCCAATGTCCTTCGGCCCCACCCCGATCCCTTACCCGGTCATCCCAAAGATGCTTTGGTTTGCTATTCAGGTGACCTCGTTCGACAAGATGAGGACGGATTTTTATATTTCGTTGGCCGCCGGGATAATCAAATTAAATCTGCTGGATTCCGAATTAGTCCCAACGAAGTGGAAGACGTCTTGTGTCAGGTCGCACCCCTGCGACAGGTTGCCGTGATCGGCGTACCCGACACAGTACTCGGACAACATCTGGTCGCCTTTGCAATTCCGCAGGAAAATGCAGGGGAACTGAACCCCGCTACGGTCCTGGCCGATTGTACTGCAAAAATGCCCCGTCATATGGTTCCGAAAGAAATCCACTTCGTCACCGAACTTCCTATGACTTCCAGTGGGAAAGTTAATTATCCAGCGCTTCGAGACGAAGCTTCCTCAAACTAGCTGCGGTCGAACACCCCCGTCGACAGACGCTTTGATTTCATTGAAAATCAAACGACAGCTCAGGCAACGGCTTTCTAAGTGGATTGCTCGTCAAGTGATTTGACCTCTTTTGGTTCTACCGAACTGCTAACTGATGAAATCCAAACGACCTCAATTGAATCACGCAGCACGACTCGCAGAGAAACATTTTGGAATCTGTGAACACCAACTGTGCATTGGTGACATCTCAATAGAAGAGTTGACGAATCAGTTTGGCACGCCGCTATTTATTTATCACCAGGATACGATCACCAACACCATCAAAGATTTGCAATCTCGCCTTCCCGATCGGTTCCAACTTTACTATTCGATCAAAGCCAATCCGAATGCGGCTATTCTGCGAACCATTCTTGCGGAGGGGTGCGGCCTGGAGATTGCCTCCAACGGTGAATTACAACAGGCTCTCGCCGCAGGCTGTGAACCAAGTCAAATTCTGTTTGCCGGACCAGGCAAAACCAAAACAGAACTAGCGGCTGCCCTCGATGCCGGAATCGGTGAAATCCATGTCGAGTCGATCGAGGAAGCGAGATGGATCAATCAGCTCGCTGGCCAAAAGAAATCAGTCGAATCCATTTCACTACGGGTCAATCCCGTCGACACCGCGGGCGGAGCAATGCAGATGGGCGGTAAACCATCTCCGTTTGGAATTGATCAGGAAATTCTGGAAGCAGTCGTCGCTGAAATCCAACAACAAGAAAACACAAAAATCACCGGCGTCCATTTGTACATGGGCACCCAAATTCTCGACGCTGAAATTTTGCTGGCGCAGTACCACCGCGGTATTTCCATTGCGAACGCCGTTGCCCAGCAAATAGCTGCTCCTTTAACGACTCTCGATTTTGGCGGCGGACTGGGAACTCCCTACTTTGCCCACGAAACTGAACTCGATCTCAACGCCTTTCAGCTAGGTCTGATTGAGATCGACGAAGCCATGGACTCCTTCCCGTGGCTCACCAACACCAAAGCCATCATCGAACCCGGTCGGTTCCTGGTAAATGAAGCCGGTATCTATGTTTCCCGCGTCACCCGCGTTAAACACTCGCGGGGAAAAACCTATGCGGTCATCGACGGTGGCATGCATCACCACCTCGCAGCATCGGGAAATCTTGGACAAACCATCAAGCGGAACTATCCTTTAGCAGTGCTCAATAAAATTGATGAGCTTCACTCTGCGGACTTGGTTGAAATTGTCGGCCCCCTGTGCACGCCCCTCGACACCCTCGGCCGTTCCATTTCCTTACCGCCTATCGAAGCAGGGGACTTGGTGGGTGTCTTTCAATCAGGAGCCTATGCCCGGGCAGCCAGTCCACTTGGGTTCCTCAGCCATCCGACGCCAGCAGAGGTGATGGTTTCTGAAAACGACGCTCACCTAATTCGTCGTCCAGGTCTGCCGGAAGATCTGCTGAATGATCAGCAGATCGAATCAACGGATATAGACTAGCGTCCCCAACCGTTCGTGATGCGAACGGCGGGACGGTGAACCAAGTCAGCGATAGTGTTCACTGTGAACGTTATTCGATGATCGTCTCGACAAGAATTCCTTTTTCGATGTTGTGATTCTTACCTGGCTCGAACGCCATCGGAATCGAACGGTCGAACATAAAGAAACCACGGTTGCGTTGGACATCGCCGGTATCAGCACCGATCTCAGCACCAACGAGTCCGTTTTCATCGACCTCGAAGTAACCCACGGTCACCCAGACCGCAAACACGCTCGATTTTGAGGTGACCAAGTTCCCCAATCGTTGCCGCTGAAGATTTCGGAAATAGGCATTGCGATCCGCGTTGTAAATCGGCGCTGTATTATCAAAGTCGAACAACGGCTTAGTCTCCGGCGCGGGACCAATGCTGGTAGCCTCGCTATTTCGCAACAGCGTGCTGCCAACTTCGGTAACCAGAGGAACGTTCTGTGGAACATTAACATTCTCATCCGAAGGACGGAATGGATTTCCAAAATCAGTCGGCATTGTAGAAGGATTTCCATTCTCCCGAGAATCAGCAAAATTCTGGTAGTTCACTCCGCCACCTAAACTAGCGAATCCACCCTGCAGACCATTCCAAATCGCCGACTGATTGAAAGCTGATGAACTGTCAGGGTAAATGGTGTTGAGATTGACTTTTCCAGGCACACGATAGCGCGACAGAAAGTTGAAGGGCTGTGGATAATTATCGGTGTTTAGGTAATCCCGGGTTCCAGCAAACCGTGAGGGGACCTCGATGTAATCCATGATCCGATGAAGATTAGCGCGATCGCCGCCACCTGCATCGCTATCGTTGGCAAAGAAATTTAACAAATGGTGGAAACGGCCACGAATGATATCATCGTCACCCGAATATGGATCGTAGTTATCCTGCTTTTCCGTGAAATTCCGAGTCAGCCAATCGGATTCAGCAAACGGTACATTTGCAAGTTCAAGATGACTTACAAACGGTCGGTTATTCCAAGTCAACCACGCAAATGCTTGAGACTGAGCAGCGTTAACGTAGGCATTATTCGTCTTGCCCAGAGATTCAACCATGTACTGAGCAAAATTATGGACGACAGGAGCTGCTTCGGGCTGACCCGCCGCGATTCCAGATCGTGACGACTGAAACAAAAGTCGCTTTTGGTCACTCTGACCTCGCTCGAGCGAAATATTCCCTTCTTGCGAAGCCACAGGAAGATTACCCGTCAGGTTCAGACCAACATCGTCGTTGATATTGTTATTGCTCTCCAGCCCATTAAATCCAGTTAAATCCATATCCAGCTGATCGACTGTAATGTAGGGATTGGATTGGCTATCAAACGGTATTAACGGATTGGCTAGTCGCTGAAGTTTGACAATTCTAAACTGCTGACCGGTGCTTCCATCATCCGTCCAAACGTATCGCAAATCGTCATCATCGCGATTCGCATCGGTATTCGCGTCCAGGGGGGTATCAAATGGAGGCGTGTAAACAACTCCGTCGGCGATTTGCGTTTCGACCGCAACCCCAGCCCCAGTGTTGTAACCACCGAACTTGTCACTCACGTTAAAGGAACGCGGTAGATTAATTGGTAAAATTCTAGTCTGTCGTTCACCGTTGGGTACATCATTATCTTCAGGAAATGTCTTAATGATTCCATTGTCTGGATCAAGAATCAGACCGTGCGTATTGGCAAGATCAAGGTTGTCAGGCTGCTCGTCAGCAACTGTCTTGTTACTTAATCGCCCCATGGGAACAACGTACTCACCACCACCAATATCGTGCCCAAGTGAGCCGATCACGGTCTGGCTACCCGGTCGGACAACCGTCGCATCAAAATCAGTGTAAAACACTTCGACATCATTTCCGTTATCGTCGTCGACAGGATCGTTACCGCCATCGGTCGGATCGGTAAAGTAAACGAAACGACGGGGAATCGTGTTTTCAGGATCTGCGTTGACATCGCGCTCGGGACGGTCAACCGAAAGTCTCCAAACGGGGGTTCGATTATCGTTGCCACCAGTTGCGTTGGATTTTCGAGCTAGGTCGACTCCCTGATTGGAATTATCGTTACTCGAAACATAGAGACTTGGGTCCTGACGTTGATTCAGGCTGTTTTGTGTCCATGGATTGTACAGTTCGATAAACGCTCCAGCTTCCGGTCGCAAACGATTGTCGTAATCGTTGTCATTACCGTTGCCATTCCCGTTGCCATTGGCATTCCCGTTGGCGTTGCCATTGGCATTCCCGTTTCCATTACCGTTTGCATTGCCATTGGCGTTTCCAACCGTTCCACCACCCGCACCAACATCCTCGACTCGGCGATCGTGAAAGGCGAAGGTTTCTGTGATTAAAAGTTCAGGCCGCTCACAGCCCCAAACGACATTGGCATTGTTGACATCCCACGGATTACCATCATTGTCCGAATCAACCCACGGGTTAGGATCGAACTGAAACCGAGTCATGATTGAATCGGGGTCTCTAAAATCAACGACATTAACCGCCCATTGAGCGATCACCTGTGCGTACTCGGAAGTATTCGTGTCTCCATCGAGATCAACATTGACTTCATCCGACAGCAGCATGGCAAGCATGTAGAGATGGCGGGCGAATAAAACACGAGCCTTCGATTCACTGTTCCAACCACTGTTGGCATTAAAATCTCGATCGAGGTCGAACCCAGGGTTTTTGAATTTGGTAAAATCGCGATTTGATTCGAGATTCGCCTCTCCTGGCTCATCGACAACCCCGTTACCGTTATCGTCCCAACCATTTCCCAGTGGCCGATTCACATTCATTTTCAAACCCGCCAACAGCTCGGGAGCAAACAAGCCTGCATTGATCAACTGGTCTGCCCGCGCGTTAACAGCAGGCAGCGTTGCGGTAGGCCCGAGGTCGGCTGCCAGAGTTGGCAACCGAGAAATCAATTTCGCCTTAAAATTGTCGGGAATCATTGGGACATCCCAACTCTCAGTCGTAATCAAATTACGTTTCGATCTCGGAATCCCTCCAACAATACCGTTGTTTGCGTCTGTCTCGCTGTCAGTTTCGCTATCAAACGGGATTGTTCGGGGAAGAACGTTCGTGTCGACATCGAATGGTCGCAAATGCCGCTCCAAATCCGCGGGAGAGAACGGCGTGTTGGAATGACTTGAACCCGACTGGTAATCGAACGTCATCTCGTACGGGTTATTGGCAAATTCAAAATCGTTCCCAAACTCCGAAGCGACCATATCAATGACGGGCAGGCCACTAGGGAAATCAGCCACATTCGGATCGCGAAAATCGTCAATCGGATTACCATTGATAACAACGGCAGTCTGGGGAAAACCAAAACTAAAGCGACCATGAATGTCCATCGCGCTCGACGCAAACAGCGATCCATTGTCTGCCGAATCTCGATTTACGGTCCCAACAGCGACTGGCCAATTCACAACCCCGCGAGGATAGCCGAACAGCTTCCGCAGCGTGTCCGGTTCAGGATCGTTGTAATAGCCAGGAGTTCCGCTTTGGCCATATCGGCCTTCCATCAAGTATTGATATTTTTCCAATTTCAGATTGGCGTCGAGGGAAGGAAGACTGGCATCGCGATTGGGATCGTCATTGAATACAATTTCCGCAAAGGAAATTTCAGGCGGCCCATAGCCCTGACCACGTGGTAGATTGGAGTTATGAATTTGCTGCGAGATGAAGTAATCATCCTTCGCCTGTGCCAGGCTGCCGTGGGCATTCAAGTTCAGACGACCATCGAGGTCGACCACTTTGTAAGCAACCAGTGGTTTAAAACGTCTACCATCGGCATCCGTCATGACTTCGTAACCATTGTCGATAAACACCGCATCTTTTTCACCGTCGTTATCGGAATCGACGTCCAATGTATTATTATTTTGAAATACCCGAAAATCATTTTCTCCGCCCGGATCAGGCACGACAACAACGCCACTTCCATTAAAATCGCTCAATGAATCTCTATGAAAACTCGGAATGACAGATCCGTTCCGATCGCGGCCACTCAAAAACATATTCTGAAAATCAGCAGCGTCATAAGACTCGTTGGGGCTGTGATCTCCTCCATCAAGATAATTTTTCAAGAAATCGGCTCGGCTCTCACCGACACGATTAGGCGATAGAGCTGATATACCAAGTTCGCGATCCCCTGCATCTGCCTTGCTACCCGCACCGGATCCTGAAAAATCACGACCGTTCACAATGATCTCAGAACCGACCAAGCCGTTGACTCCCACGCTCGAACCTTCAAACTGCCCGACTCGGGGAAAAGGAATTAAGAACTCGTGGTTTCCAGTAGTCTGATTGAACGAGTGAATGGCAATTCGAGTCGAATATCCAGTAGCCGGCCCGGAAACGAAAGAAAAAACCAAACCGTCGAACAAACGCTCAACCGGCAGGTAACTTTTGCCACCTGCTGCATTTGGGTCATCATATTCCTGATCGAGATAATCAAGTCCCGGATCATCCGGCTTTCGCAAATCTTGAACGCGGTTACGCTCTGAGTCATCATTGACGTCAAAATCAGGATCTTGATAGCCAGATCGGAGAGTAATTTTGAGAGACTCACCGCCATCATTTTGGTCTTCAACGGTATCAACAAACGCTTTGAATCCGTAACCGTACTGATCCGAAAGAAGATCGTGAGCTCGCAACGGAGATGACTGATTGAGTAAGCTTGGACCACGAACGACATCGTAAAACGCCCGGCGAATCACTGCTTCATGATCAACCGTGTGCAGTTTTGCCTGCCCACGTTTTCTGGCGGCCTTGAAATAGTCATTGGAGATCACGACAAAGGTCGTGCCCATCAACAAGAACAGAACAATCATGCTGACGACAAACAGCAGTGTGATTCCCTGACGATTTTTCGGATTTCTGATTTTCATGGCTGCCTCCAATGGACAGGTTTCGGTTGGAATTGAGAGAAGTCTAAGTGAGGAGAGAAGTAGGGGGGAGCGTTAAAAATTAACCGTCCAGTTGGATTCGGTTTCAGGAGTAAACGTATGTTCAAACACACCGATCACATCCTTGAGATGAACAATGTAGGTTGGAGTACCTTGCGGCCCAGTCGGATCAAAAAAATTAAAATCAGGACCGTCCAGAGTCAGGGCAGTATCAACAGACTGATTCTCAGAATCGGACATCAAATTCACGATTCGACAAAATGCAATCTGCTTACTAAAGGCAAGGGGAGTTACGTTAGGATCAACGTTCGGATCCTGATTGATTAGCATGACCCAGTCGTCTCGTTTGAGACTGCCATCAGGCACCACGACGCTTTTATCGATCAAAACATTCGTGAGCGGACTCTGATAACCGGTGTTCAAATCCGACAATTGAGTAACCGCCATCTGGCCGTCTTCATCGTCCGCGCGTGTCTTACGAATCTTGTAGGCGAGGATATACAACTTATAGGACCACTCCTCACTACTCGATGTCACGGACTGATTGATATAGGGAACAACGATTGCACTCCATGAGATCCGGCCTTTTGACTGGCGTATGATGGCTGCCCCGTTATCATCACGGTCAAAAATTTGCAGCGGCGGGTCGAGGTCTTCTACTCCACCGCCAAACACAAGATCATTCTCGCCACGGAAGAATCTTTGAGCGACACCGAGCGTCATTCCAGTCTTCCCAAACACCCACTGCCCATTGTTTTGTAGACCGGCAGGAATCGCAAGGTTGAGCACTGGAAACTGCAAGTCAGCAGGCAGTGTTCCTCCATTAGTCAT
>Ga0208971_1000050_pt1 | contig 81300 bp, 68 predicted proteins | sample AOAMet1_18_M0_10_2_FD_188229 | JGI IMG/M metagenome (GOLD analysis project Ga0208971, IMG submission 188229) | Ammonia-oxidizing marine microbial communities from Monterey Bay, California, USA - CAN11_18_M0_10 (SPAdes) | ecosystem: Environmental > Aquatic > Marine > Intertidal zone | place...
GAGAGCAATAACAACACATCTCCCACTTCTACCATCTGATTCTAAGCAGAACTCGGTCACATCTGAATCTGCGAAGCTTGCTTCAGTGGCGAGAACGGTGCCTTCGGCGTCGGTGAGCTCATAATTGCCTTCACCGTATCCGTATCAGAGTGCGTCACCGTAGCTATCAAGCACAATGAGTGTGTAACACCCATCTGCTACGCATTCAGTGCTCGATGCCAAATCGCCAGGGGGCATCCTTGAATGTCCTTGTGGCATCATCCTCTTGACGCATTGCAACGAGATCGAGGGGCTCAAATTCTGTCCAATCGATGACAACAGTTGACTCCACATTCCAGTTCAAAGGCTCACCGCGGTGGTTCAACTGAGCGTTGCCTTCAATGGAAATAGCAGATAATAGGCTGAAAGCAAAGAAGCCAAACAGGGGTTTTCTGAAACGGGACATAGGCGCTGGATTTGCGGAGACCTTGGAGCAAATGGTTTGCTATCAAGGCATTGCAAAAACCAGTCGTCCGGACGATGTTCCGGAATCCTTAGGCCCAGGACTCTTCCCGGCCGAGTTTCCAAAGCATCTTGGTGTGCAAGGCTAAGGCCCCAGCAAACGTGGTGGAGGATCGGTAGGGCAGCCCAAATTCTTCAGCTGTCTTGCGCACGATCGGCGCGAGGTTGCTGAAGTGTATGTGGCAAACCTGAGGGAACAGGTGGTGTTCAATTTGATGGTTCAGCCCGCCGCACATCCAAGTGAAAACGCGGGACCGAGTCCCGAAATTCGCAGTGGATTTGAGTTGGTGAGAAAGGCTGTCGTCTTCCATGCTTGCACCTTTCTCGCCTTGAGCAAAAGTCAAGTCTTCCAAAACGTGAGCAGGCTGGAAGATTGAGGCCAAGATGAGCCCGGTAACGGCGTGCATGACCATCCAACCAACGAGAATTTTCCAGAAAGGAAGTCCGCTAAAAAGCACAGGCAGCACCATGATGTATCCGAAGTAGAGCAGTTTCGAAATGACCAAGTCACGCGTCAACTGGCCCAACGAATTTCCGGAGGACTGCACGAGTCCTTTCTTTCGGTAACGGCCCAGTGCGATCCAATCCTTTGCGGTCATCCAGAACAATGTCATGATGCTGTAGAAGCCCCACGCATAAATGAATTGAAGCTTGTGGATTTTTTTAAGCGGGCGGTTTGGTGTGAAACGCAAAATACCTGGCGTGTCGATGTCCTCATCAAGCCCTTCAATGTTGGTAAACGAATGGTGAAGCACGTTGTGCTGGATTCGCCACAAGGCCGAACTTCCTCCAACCAGATCAAGGACATAGCTTACGGTCTTGTTGACCCATTTGTGCTTGCTGAAAGCTCCGTGGTTTGCGTCGTGCATCACGTTGAGTCCGATGCCGGCCAATCCGAAGCCCATGACCACTTCAGCCACCCAAAACTGCCAACCTCCTCCGACGCCTCCGAAGGCAATAAGCGCCCAAGGAGTGAAGAACAAACCGAGCATGACCACCGTCTTGGCATACATGCGCCAGTCTCCCTGCCGTGACAAACCGTTTTCTTTGAAGTAAGCGTCTACCCTTTCTTTCAGGATTTTGCTGAAGTCGGAAGGCTTGCGGTTGAATCGGACGATGGGAAGTTCCATGGGCACAGGTTGTGATTGAGAATGACGGCGAAGATACAACCCACAGACATTCGTGAATCGAAACGTCGTCGGGTTGTAGATTTTTGTATCTTCGCGGTCCGCTCAGGTTACCGGTTTCGGTGCAGAGCGCATGCTAAAGGGCATTTAGCTCAGTTGGTTAGAGCGCTACATTGACATTGTAGAGGTCACTGGTTCGAATCCAGTATTGCCCACCCGGAAGAGAAGCCCTTGTTTCGACAAACGAAGCAAGGGTTTTTTGTTGCCCTCAAGAATCGCGCGTGTGGTTTGGGTTGGCCGTGTCCGAAATACAATTAATTTGCAAATCACAAGGCCGCGCAATGATTCCGGCTCAGGCCTCAAAAGCCTCACTTTACATCTTCGAGTACCATGAACGCCACATTCGCCCTTACGGATTACGTCATCTTTTTTGTTTACGCTGCGCTTATTTTGGGCGTTGGCCTCTGGGTTTCTCGCAACAAGGAGGGCAAAGAAAAAAGTGCTGAGGACTATTTTTTGGCGAGCAAATCGTTGCCGTGGTGGGCAATCGGGGCTTCGTTGATTGCGGCGAACATTTCAGCAGAGCAATTCATTGGGATGTCAGGTTCAGGATTTAGCTTGGGACTGGCCATTGCTTCCTATGAATGGATGGCGGCCATCACGTTGCTGATCGTCGGAAAATTCTTCTTGCCCATCTTCATCGAGAAAGGGCTTTATACGATTCCAGAGTTCGTGGAGAAACGATATTCCACGCAACTCAAAACAATTTTAGCGGTTTTTTGGATTGCGCTTTACGTGTTTGTAAACCTCGCATCAGTGCTCTACCTCGGGTCGTTGGCTTTGGAGACAATCATGGGCATTCCGATGATGTACGGTGTCTTGGGGTTGGCGTTGTTTGCCGTGGCCTATTCGCTGTATGGAGGACTGTCTGCGGTTTCTTGGACCGATGTTATTCAAGTGGTGTTCTTGATCATTGGTGGCATGGTCACGACTTATTTGGCGCTCGATACGGTTTCTGGAGGCCAAGGCATGTGGGCAGGTTTTGAGGCCATTTATGCAGCGGCACCGGACAAATTTGCCATGATTTTGGACAAGTCTCATCCCGAGTACAAAAGCTTGCCGGGCATCGGTGTGCTCATCGGTGGGATGTGGGTAGCCAACGTCTACTATTGGGGATTCAATCAATACATCATCCAGCGAACGTTGGCGGCGAAGTCGTTGAAGGAAGCACAGAACGGCATTTTGTTTGCGGCCATTTTGAAGCTCATTTTGCCGCTTATCGTTGTCATTCCTGGAATCGCCGCTTATGTCATGATCAATGATCCAGCCATCATGGCGGGCTTGGGTGAAGCGGGTCAATTGAATATGCCTTCTACGGCTCAGGCGGACAAAGCTTATCCATGGTTGTTGCAGTTTCTGCCGACTGGCTTGAAGGGATTGGCGTTTGCAGCACTAGCTGCTGCCATTGTTTCGTCGCTGGCGTCGATGTTGAATTCGACGTCTACGATTTTCACGATGGACATTTACAAACAATACATCAATCCTGAAGCTGGGGATCGGGCCATGGTGAATACGGGACGGATTTCAGCACTCGTGGCATTGGCCATTGCTTGTGTAATGGCGCCTCTGCTCGGGGGAATTGACCAAGCATTTCAATTCATTCAGGAATACACAGGTGTAGTGAGTCCAGGAATTTTAGCCGTTTTCTTGCTCGGTTTATTTTGGAAGAAGGCCACCAACCGCGGTGCGATTGTGGGTGCTTTGATGTCCATTCCGATCGCGATGTACTTCAAGGTTGCGCCGAAGGGTTGGTCCGATAGTTCGTTGTTCTTGGATTTGCCATTCCTCGACCAAATGGGCTACACCACCCTATTGACCATGGCGGTCATTGCAGTTGTGAGCTGGAGTGAAAACAATGGAAGTGACGATGCCAAAGGCATTGCCATTTCAAGCAGCACATTTCGCACGGGTCCAATTTTCAATATCGGTGCGTTTGCTGTGATGATCGCACTCACAGTGCTGTACGGTTTGTTTTGGAGCTGATCCGTTTTTAGCGGATGATTTGTTGCGCCCAACGTACGCCATCCTCGCGTTCCAGGCTGAAAATCACGTGTGCAGGAAGTTGATTGAAGGGAAAACTCACCTGTCCTGTTTGTGCGTTTCCGCTTTTGATGATTCCTGAGCGTATCAAACGCCCTTGGCTTGTCCACAGGGAATAGTTGCTGCCATTCCATTCGCTGCCAACTTGAACATGGATTCCGTTGTTGTCCGTGATGATTGTGGGTTCAGAGTCAAACAAACAGATGGTGCTTGTTGCCGTTTCGATGCCACCTCGAAGGTATTGAACGGTGCCTGTGGAACTTTGCTGCCACGCCATGTGCAATAGCGGATCACCGTTGGGATCAGTCGAAAAAGCCAAAGCAGGTTTGCGGTGTTGGCCGGACCATTCATCTGTGATGTTCTGTGCGACGTCCGTCAGGGACCAATCGCCTCCAGCGCTCAGCGCGAGCTGGACATCATAACCACCGGCATTTTGTTCCCATGCCAGCGCAACAACGGAATTGCCGTCTGCACCTTGCCACTGACCAAGCACGGGAGTGTTCTGCGTAGCATTGTCAAATTGACTCACAGTTGCGGGTTCTGTGGAAAGCCATGCGCCTTGACCATCATTTGCGTTGAGGTCCATGCTGCTCACATAAACGCGGGATTGGCCGGAAGGCCCGCCTGCGGACATGAAGGCAGCGAGGTATTCCGCACCTTGAACGGGACCGGTCACCGCCGCGCCACTTTCAGGGCATGAGTTCAATTCCCAATCCAACGGATCGATGTCCAACGCCGCATTCCATGTTTCACCATCGGCAGAGCTCATCAACCAAAAGTCACGGACATTGGCGTTGTTATTGCGCACCAAATCATAATAGTGTCCTGAAGCCCAGAAGGGTTTTGATGGGCAGCATTCGCATACCGCTTCTCCTTCGGCATTGGCACTTGCATTTACTGCGGGCAACCAAGTATTGCCGCCGTCTTGCGATTGAAGGATGCCCTCGTAAATGCTCGCTGAATTGTTGCCTACTTTGACGCCTGCGAAGGGATTGCCATTGCCGTCTATCGCCACGCAGGGCATAAAATGATCCTCCGTTGCTCCTTCTACGAGGGCCACGGGATTGCTCCACGTGAGGCCACCGTCCTGTGAATGCACGCTTCGCGCACCGTTTGACCAGTCGCCTGAAATTTGGTAGGTGATGACAATGTAATCGCCCTGACTCGCCATGCGTGGTCCCTCAGCATCCGACATAAACACATTGGATTCGGGATCAATTTCAAATGGAGCGCCAAAGGCATCAGCATAATTGTCCCAAACGCTTACGTACAAATGTCCATTGGAACCGAAGGATAATACGGGTTCATCAGAAGCGTTAGTCACCATTCGAATTGCCTTGTTTCCGAAGGAATTGCTCGCCACTTCAGCGGGCGCATTGTCTGGTGCGAAGAACAAAGACTGACCTAAAGCATTCGCAGATAGTGCGATGCAGAGGAGAAATGATTGAAACTTGAGCATGTTGCTGTTATTTAAATTCGTTCTAAATACCACAAAAAAGGGATGCGCTCGAAAGATAGCGGCTCTTATTTTTGTAGCATGCAAGCGAAACGCCTTTCTGATATGAAGCCCACGGAAACCGGAATCATCGGTCGTGTGGATTGCCCTGAAGCGGCAATGGCTCTTGTGGAAATGGGTTGCTGCCCTGGCGAAGAAGTCACTGTAGCGCATGTTTCTCCCGGAAATGGTCCAATGGCTATTTTTTCTGGAGGTCGAAAGGTGGCCTTGCGGAAGCAAGCTGCAGCGTTGCTATGGATGGTGCCGATTGCAGTAGCGAATGCCCGGAGCATCGGAGCTGACGAGTTGGTAGCAGCAGCTGTCTAACGCGGGTCAAGCTGCCAATAGCTGAAACACCAGCAACGCAAGTCCATAAGCAAAAAGTGAGAAGCCAACAGCTTGCGCAATTGCCCAAGGCCAACTATCCAATTCCTTCCGCACGATGACCACTGTGCTCATGCATTGCATGGCGTACATGTAGAAAACAATCAGTGAAGCCGCAGAAGCGCGGTTGATCAAAGGTCGTCCGGTTGCAGGGTGAATTTCCTGCGTCAGTCGTCGTTGCAGACCGAGAATGCTGCCGGAGTCATTCGAGGAATCAGGAAAAAGGGTGGACATGGTTCCAACGAATACCTCACGCGCGGCAAACGAACTCAATATGGCAATGCCCATGCGTCCATCGTATCCAAGCGGGCGAACAGCAGGCTCTATCCATTGGCCTAATTTTCCGAGCCAAGAAGCCTGCATCAATGCAGCGTCTTTTTCCATTTCGCTGGATTCACTGAATTCATGTTGCGCAAACGTGTTTTCGACCTCGGCCATTTCTCCGGAAGGTCCAAATTGGCTCAATCCCCAAATAACCACGGATATGATCAAGATGACCTGACCGGCATTGGCGACAAAATCCCAGCCTTTGGTGAGCATTTCAGTCAGTACTTCGCGCAATTTCGGCCACCTGTAGGTGGGCCATTCCATGGTGAATTGATTTTCTGCTTTTGTTGGCAATCCACGGTGCATGAGCCAAGCAAGTCCCAAAGCAGAGATGGTACTCATAATGTAAAGGGAAAACAGAAAGAGTCCTTGTTGGTTGAACATTCCGCCCCATACATGCTGATCAGGTACGATGAATCCGATGAGAAAAGCATAGACAGGCAGGCGGGCGGAGCAAGTCATCAATGGTGTGACCAAAATGGTGATCAAGCGTTCTCGTTTGCTTTGAATGGAACGCGCTGCCATGATCGCGGGAACCGCGCAGGCAAGTCCACCAACCAACGGAACGACAGAACGACCGCTGAGCCCCAAATGTTGGAGCAAACGATCCCCTAAAAATCCAACACGCGCCATATACCCTGTGGCCTCCATGGCACTGGTCAATCCAAAGAGGATCATGATTTGCGGAACAAAAACGACAATGCCCGCAATTCCGCTCAAGATTCCATCCAGCAAAAGACTTTTCCACCAGGTTTCGGGAAGCGAATGATTGGCCTGTTCGATGAGCCACCCAAATGCGGCATCAACGGCTTCCATGGGTGCCGATGACCAAGCGTAAACGGCTTGGAAAATCCCAAAGAAAACGAGGGCGACAATGACGTTCCCCCAAATGGGATGAATTAAAATACGGTCCAATGAAGTGGTGCGACGGCTTTCTTCTTGCCAAGGATATTGGGGGCTGTCGTTTTTTGGAAACAACTTAGCGGTCCATTCACGGATGGATTCCATGCGCCAACCGGCCTCTTCCAATTGCAGGGCTGCAGGAGAGGCATTTGCATGATCACGAGCCAAAGAAACCGCGGCTTTTTGACGTGGATCGAGCCATTCTGGAATGGAACGCGACCGCATGTACCAAGCCATCCGTGGCAATGGATACTCTGGAAAAACACTTTCAAGAATGTCGAATGAGGCAGTCCAATCGGTCGGAATGATCCGCGGTTCAGAATGGGTTCCAATGCTGGGTTGCATGCCCAAAATCGCAGATTCAAGGGCTTCGGTCCTGTCGCGCTCAAAGTTTAACTGCACGACGGGAACACCCAACATTTGGTGCAGTTCATCCTCATTGACTTTTGTCCCATCGGTGCGATTGATGAGCAATGCTGCCGGGAACTCCATTTCGAGAATTTGCAAGACCAAGAAGAGGCTGCTTCGGATGTGAGCTGATTCCACCACCAACCAGATGGCATCGGGGGTTTGAGTTTCCCGAGGGTTGAGGAGTGCTTTCTGTGTGATTCGTTCATCTCCAGCTTGCGCAAACAGGCTGTACGTCCCGGGCAGATCAGTGAGCGTGATATCGGGTCTTTTTTTCAACGCAGCATCTGACCGTTCTACCGTCACGCCTGGCATGTTGGTGACTTTGGACCGACTGCCAGTCAAGCGGTTAAACAGTGTAGTTTTTCCGCAGTTGGGATTTCCGACAAGAGCGATGTTCACAGTGCGAAATTCGGGGGCAGGTGACGCCCATTCAATCCCCTAAATGAGTGAATTAATGCTTGACCAACCATGTTGATGGATTTTGAGGAGTCTGCGAGTTGCCAGCGACCTTCCACACTTCAAAGTGCAGCACGTTTTGGCTGTTGTTGGGGCGGACCGAACCGATTTTCTCGCGGGCTTCAAGCCGGTCACCTTTTTTCAATTGAACGCCTTCCAAATTGCTGTAAACCGTGCGAAAGGCACCGTGGGAAAGAATCACCGTTTGGCCTGCGCCCGGGATAGGAAATACGCTGGACACAGAGCCAGCAAATATTGCCAAAACTGAGCTCGCTTGTTCTGTGCTGATGTCTATCCCGTTGTTTTCGAATGTAATTCCCGGCAATGTTGGATGGGACTGCTTGCCAAATTTTCCAGTGATCACACCCCTGATCACCGGCCAAGGCAGTGAGGCGCGGTTGCTTTCAAAGGCTGCAGATACAATTTTTCCTTCTGGTGTAAGAGCAAACTCGCCGGCAGAACTTGCGCGTTCTGCTGCCAATTCCGACTCAATGATCTTTCGAATGGACTCATTCAGGCGTTTTTGCTCTGCCTTTGATTTTTTGACTTCAGCCCGCAAACTGGATTCTTTTCCTTTCAAGTCCCGGACGATTTCGGCGCGCTTGTTGCGGTCTTTGGCCAAGGCATTGCGTTCTTTTCGGACGTCGCTCAAGGCTGTTTCCATAGCTGATTTCTCAGAGATGAGATCGGTGCGGTTGTCTGAGAGATTGAGCTGAGCAGATTGAATTTGTGCGACATGCACTTTGCGCAGCGAGCTATAGGATTGCAGCATGCGAAACCTAATCGAGGCTTGCGTGAAATCGGCTGCAGAGAACAGGTAAAGCCATGGGTTTTGGGACAAAGATTGCTTGTGTGCGGCCTGAATCATACGAGCATATTCGTCTTTCAAAGCAGAGATATGTCCTTCAAGTGTTCGGATTTCACTGTCCGTATTGGTCATTGAGCGCTCAATGGAACGGATCTCAGTGCGGTGGTGATTGATGAGTTGCTCGCGCAGTCCCACGCGCTCGTCAATCAATCGAAGCGACACAAGTGCATCATTCTTGTTGGAGGCGGCTTCACTTAGCAAACGCTCGGTGGTTGCTAATTTCTTTTCAAGCGCATCTCGTTGCGCCTGAAGTGCGGCCTTGTTTTGAGCGCATGAAACGACTGACCAGAGCATGAATGCAGCCAAAAAAACGCCAGGCCTTGCAGCCGATCTTCCGAGGGGCAATTTAAAATCCCGTGCGCTGCTCATAGTTTTCAGGGATGGTAAACGGAAAGTCATAAGGCCGGCCAAATCGGATGCGCGAAACATTCCATTCCATTTTCAAATCGCCGTCCATGGTTCGGATCAGCACTTCAAAAGCCCTCGGAAAACGACCATTGTCGCTTTCTTCGAATTCGGAACGATTCAACGTCAAGGAGCGTTGGTGATACAGATCGTTGAACTGGTCTTGCAAAGGGTCAAATGTGATGCCATCAAACCAATGCCGTTGAATCAACAGATCCTCATCGTCTGCACGATTTCTCAGACGCTCATAACGTCTTGTGGGCAATTGAATGTTCAGGGAGTCCTGAGGAGTCAGGGCATTGTCATTGATTCCAATGACCCGTTTCACTTGTCGTTTGTATCGGCCTACCAATGCATACCGCTGAACATCTGTGCGTGCAATGTACTTGCCGTTCTCGGCGTCGAGGCCCATTGGCTTTCCGCCTAAAATTGCTTGGACGTCCACGAATTCAAGTGGATTGTCTGCCCATTCACTCAATGCATCGTAGTTGCCCGTATAAAAAAACTTATTCCCTGGAATCTTACTGAAAAATTGAACAGAATCAGGTGAGAGCAAAATGCGAGCCACTTCGACGCCAAGGGCGGGAGAGATGCTCATCCAGATGGCGCTGTCTTTTGCCATGCGGACCGTTGCCTTGAAGGATTGATTCCCTTCGGGGGATTCCACATCCACACTGATTTTCATGCCTATCCAGTCCCATTGAAACTCTGCGGCTTCGAAGTTGGCCAACACTTGGTTGGCATTCAAATTTCGCAGTGGCTTCCCTTTTGCCAGTCGCTTTTCGTTCGAACAGCTGGAAAATCCTGTGACAATGACGACCCCCAAGATCAGGCAAGGAACGATATTTCGGAAAACAGGAATCATCGATTTCCGTTGATTTTGGGAACAATAGACTCCTCATCTCCGCCCAATTCAAGGGCTTTTTTCCAAGAATTGATCGCTCCTTCTTTATCGCCCATGGCTGAGCGAATATCGCCGTCATGTTCGAGGAAGGCAGGCCCCAATTTTTCCGCATTGATCAAAGCCTGTGTGATGTAATCCATCGCTTCCGGATAGCGTTCCAATTTGAACAGAACCCAAGCGTGTGTGTCCATCAAGTTGGCACTGGACGGGTTCAGCTCCAATGCCCGGGTGCTGCACTCCAATGCCCTCTCCAAATTTTCACCGGACAGTGCGAGGTAATAAGCATGGTTGTTTAAAACCAACGGATTATCGGGTTCACGGTCGAGACTCTGTTCATAGGCATTGGCTGCGCGATCATCCTGCCCAAGCGCGTGCAGTGCATCTCCGAGCATCGCAGCAACCCTTGCTTCAAGGGCTGGATCGTCCAAGAGCAATCCCAAACTACGCTCCAAGGCATCAACGGATGTGTTGTAATCTTTCAAGTCCAAATGTGCCATTCCTGTCATCAATGCGAACTCAACATCGAGTGGAAACCGTTCCATTGCATCGATGGCGTGCTCAGCCATGGTTTCAATTTGGCCAAGGTTCGCGTCGAGGGCAATGAGGTTGGACCATGCAAGTCGGTTGCCAGGGTTTGCGCTTACGGCTTTGAGCAAGTGTTTTTGCGCACGAGCCTCGTTGCCTGCTGATTGTTCGAAATCCGCCGCTACCATCAGGATGGGGGCATGATCTGGATGCATTCGCAGCGCGATGTCAATCAGTTCTTTCAAGGCGCTGAGGATTTCATTGTCCAATGCGATGTCCGGATTGGCTTCGGCAAGCCCAATGATTTGGAGGTACTGCACAAGGATCTCCTGTTTTTCCTCGGGATAGACTTCCTCTGAAGCGAATGCGTTCCGGAGGGCGTTTTGGGCCTGTTCGATGTCATCGAATTGGGTGTACAGTTGAGCCAATTCCAGTTGAACCAAGCCATTTGTTGGGTCTTCGTTGGCCAATGTCTTCAGCACTTGCATGGCCTGCTCGCTTTGACCCGTGGCCTGAAGCATTTGGGCCCATTGCATTTTGAATTCTGGGACGTCGGGATGATTCAACACCGCGGTCTCCAGTGAAGCATAAATTTCTTCGTAATCTTCAAGCAATTCGAGGAAGTACAATTTCTGAAGGAGCACGTCCGGATCTCCCGGAGCGAGCGATTCGTAGTGGTCACAAAGCAGCAAGGCTTGCTGTGGCGCCCCTTCATCTGCCAACATCAAGGACCACTCCAAGGTCCATTCCAAATCGCCGGGCCGTTGATTTTGCACAAACATCAAATCTTCCAAGGCGCTTTCAAAAAGGAGCAAAGGCAGCGCAGCTTTGGCACGATATTCACGGTACCAACGATTTTCTTTGTCTGAGCTGCAAGCAGCATCGAGGTGAACCAACGCAGCTTCGAAACGTTCGCGTTGCAGGTCTATTTTGGCGAGATCGAACCTCAGTGCTGTTTCTTCGGGCTCCAATTCCAGGCATGAGAGGAATCCCGTGTATGCGAGATCCAAGTCACCTTTGAGGCAGTGATTTTGGGCTTCGAAATATGTGCGTTGAAAATCTTCCGTGTACGTAGGGAGCGCACTCAAATCAGCCCCGATTTTACAACCCGATAGCGCCATGAATGCCGCAAAAAGTGCAGGTACCCAGCTTTGCAGTAGGGTTCGGGCGGTGCGGATGGGTTGGCGGCGTTTCATGGGTTGGGGATCGGACAAAGTGTTTAGATAGCGTTGTAATCTCCAAGGCTTATGTCATCGGATTTGCCTGCAATGGTGGCGTGGCTGCCAATCATCGATGCATTCATTACCTTTTTTTGGATGGTGGTGTTCCCTTGAATAAGGGAATTGCTAATCCGAGAGTCTTCAATGACCGTGCCATCTCCCACGCTCACGTGCGGGCCAATGATTGAATGCCGAATGACAGCCCCTTCACCAATGTGGCAAGGAGGCAATATCAAGCTATTTTCTATGATCGCACTTGCAGGGGTTTTCAATTCGTCTTTGGTCAGCTCCAAGATGCGTTGGTTGGTATCGACGGTGGCCACTTTGTTTCCACAGTCCATCCATTCACCCACGGTACCCGGTTCGAAGCGCATGCCGGCTTGTGTCATGTGCCGCAATGCATCGGGAAGTTGGTATTCGCCACCCTTGATGATGTTTTCATCAATGAGCCGCTGCAATTCAGCTTTGAGTCTCGCGCCATCGCGAAACGCATAAATGCCGATCATGGCCAAATCACTGATGAATGATTCGGGCTTTTCAACGTATTCAGTGATGGCGCCTTGTTCGTCTGTGACCACCACACCGAAAGCGCTGGGGTTGTCGACTTGCTTGACGAACAACACCCCATCTGCATCGGGGTCAATTTGAAAGTCAGCGCGGAACAATGTGTCTGCAAAAGCAACAACGACAGGACCATTCAGGCATTGCTGCCCGCATAGAATGGCATGCGCCGTTCCCAAAGGTTCATCTTGATGACAGATGTGGCCTTTCGCACCCAACCGTTCGGCAATCTGCAAAAGCTGCTCCTCGGTTTCTTCACCAAAGTCGCCGATGACAAAAGCAATTTCTTCCACCTTTTCGGAACTCATCGCAACGATGTCTTCTGCGAGTCGTTCGACGATGGGTTTCCCACCAACGGGCATTAGAGGTTTCGGAACAGTGAGGGTGTGAGGGCGGAGGCGACTGCCGCGTCCGGCCATGGGAATGATGATGTTCATGGATTCGTGTTATCGCGTTCCAGTGCTTCCAAAACCTCCTGTGCCGCGATCAGAAGAAGGCAAGTTCTCAGTTTCTTTCCAATTGATTTGCTCGTATCGGGCCAAAACAAGTTGAGCAATTCGTTCGCCGTGCTCCACAGTGAAGGGTTTGGCGCCATGATTGATGAGCAAAACACCGATTTCGCCGCGGTAATCTGCGTCAATTGTGCCGGGTGAATTCAAAACAGTCACGCCGTGTTTGAATGCCAAGCCACTTCGTGGCCGAACTTGAAGCTCTGTACCAACAGGCAGTGCTGCAAAAAGCCCAGTGGGAATCAATTTCCATTCGCCAGGTTGCAAAACGAGGGGGTGTTCAAGTTTGGCGCGGACGTCAAGCCCAGCGCTCGCAATTGTGGCATATTCAGGCAAAGGGTGGCCTGATCGATTTTGAATGAAGACTTCGGTTGAATTGCTCATTTTCCGGAAAATAGAGGTTTCCTTTTTTCGATGAATGCTTGGGTGCCTTCTTTGAAGTCTTCTGTTTCAAAAGAGGCGCCGAAGCAATTGATCTCAGCATCAAATCCGTTGATCCCATCTTCATAGCCAGAAAGCACGGCTTGGATGGCGGTTGAAACCGCTTTGGGTGAATTCTTCATGATGGATCGGGCCATTTTTTGAGCAGCCTCATGCAGTGCGTCTGGCGATACAACTGCGTTCACCAAACCACAGGAGGCAGCTTCTTCTGCTCCAATCATCTTTGCGGATAAAATCATTTCCAGAGCTTTCCCTTTTCCTACGATCTGCGGCAAACGTTGGGTGCCCCCATATCCGGGAATCACTCCCAATGAAACTTCGGGCAACCCCATGCGGGCATTGTCCGATGCGATGCGGATGTGGCAGGCGAGAGCCAGTTCGAGGCCTCCTCCAAGTGCAAAACCGTTGATTGCAGCAATCACTGGCTTTGCGCTGCGTTCAATTCGATTGAAGAGCAAGTCTTGGCCTTGCTGTGCGAGTGCTTCTCCTTGCTTGCCAGAGAAATCCGCAAATTCTTTGATGTCAGCACCAGCCACAAAGGCCTTGTCTCCGCTTCCGGTGAGAATAACGGTCTTAACATCTGCGTCGGTCTGAGCCACATCAATGGCTTCAGACAACGCTGCAATAACGGCGGCGTTCAGCGCATTAAGCGCTTGAGGCCGTTGGATGGTGATGGTCAAGATGCCATCGGACTTTTGTTGTAGAATCAGCGAATCAGACATGGGAAGGGAAGATGCTTTGAGAGCACCAAATTACAAAATGACCGCGCTCCGTAGGGATGAAATTCAGGCAGTTGTCAACGGAACTTTTCCCGGTCGGCTTGCCAATAATTCCTGCGTGTAGGCATTTTGCGGATGCTCCAAGATGTCTTCGGTTGCGCCTTGTTCAACAATGCGACCTTGGTGCATGATGAGCAAGCGGTTGCAAAACGATGCCACGACCGAAAGATCGTGGCTAATGAAGAGGTATGTAAGGTTGCGTTCGTCTCCAATTTTGGCCAATAAATTCAGAATGTCACGTTGGATTTGAACATCCAATGCAGCAACGCTTTCATCCAATACGATGAACTTTGGTTCGACCGCAAGCGCGCGTGCGATGACCAACCGCTGGCGCTGCCCTCCGCTAAAATTCCCTGGATATCGCTCGGCGTCTTCAGCATTTAGGCCAACTTCTTGGATCAATTGAATGGAGCGGTCAGCCGCTTTCCGGGCTTCCATTCCCAAATGCTCATAAACCTCAGCGATGGCTTGTCCCACAGGTATTTTTGGGTTCAGAGCGCTGTACGGGTCTTGGAATACCAGTTGAGCAGTGCGGCGAATTTGACGCATGGACGTTGTTCGATCATATTCGACCGGAACGCCCGCAAGGGTCACTTGGCCATCGGACAAAGGGGTGAGTCCAATGAGTGCTCGACCGAGGGTGGACTTGCCGCTTCCGCTTTCTCCGATGAGTCCGACACGCTCTCCTTCGCGAATGGTCACACTCACGTCATCCACGGCGTTGAAACTTCGGGTGGTTTTCCCCCAGAAATTCTGTTTCAATGGAAACGACTTGACCACGTTTGTAGCCACAACAAGGGGTTGTCCGAATGTTGCGCCTATGGTCCGTGGCTGAATGTCTTTGGCAGCAATTAAGGCTCTTGTATAAGGATGCTTCGGATGAGTCATTACCGCTGCAACGCTCCCCTGCTCCACCAGCTTACCGTGTTGCATGACCAACACGTGATCGGCGATGTCGCGCACGACGTCGAGGTCATGGGTGATGAACAAGATGGCGAGCTTTCTGCGTTGCTTCAAGCGACTTAAAAGTTGCAAAACAGCCTTTTGAACGGTTACGTCGAGTGCGGTAGTGGGCTCATCAGCAATCAGGAGTGCGGGCTTTGCTGCCAAGGCAAGCGCAATCATGACCCGTTGCTTTTGCCCGCCACTGAGCTCGTGCGGGTAGCGTTCAAAAAGCGCTGAAGGGTCGGGCAATTCAACCTCGTCCAACAGCTGTATGGCTTCCGCTTTTGCTTCGGATTTACTCAATTCCTGATGAACAATCAACGATTCAGCGACCTGCCATCCAACCCGCATGGAAGGATTGAGTGATGACATGGGATCTTGAAAGACCATGCTCAAGCCTTTCCCCAATGGAGATATGGGCGGTTGATTCGGCGCAATCCAGGTGGTATGGCTCGACGGGTGATTGACGCTTCCAGACGTTACTTGAGCCTTTGGGGGCAACAGCCCCATGATTGCTGAAGCGGTGATGCTTTTTCCAGACCCACTCTCTCCGACGAGTGCCACCGTTTGAGCAGCGGCAATGTCGAACGAAACACCTTGCACAACTGCGTGATCGCCAAAGGCGATGGTCAAGCCATCAATGCGGAGGAGCGGTTCGTTCATGAATGATTTCAGAGGGTTCCGCGTGTTTCCTGCTCTCGTTCAATCGCTTCGAACAACGCCTTGAAGTTTCCTTTGCCAAATGATTTGGCGCCTTTTCGTTGGATGATTTCAAAAAACATCGTGGGTCGATCGACCACGGGTTTGGTGAAAATTTGCAACAGGTAGCCTTCATCGTCTCGGTCAATGAGGATTCCCAATTCTTTCAAGGGAGCGAGATCTTCGTCTATTGATCCGACACGATCGAGCACGGTATCGTAGTACGAGTTCGGCACACGTAAGAATTCGATGCCACGGTCTCTGAGCTCTGTAACGGTTTCGATGATGTTCGACGTGGCGACGGCAATGTGCTGCACCCCTGATCCGTTGTAGAAATCAATGTATTCTTCGATTTGGGACTTCTTTCTTCCCTCTGCAGGTTCGTTGATGGGGAACTTGATGCGGCCATTTCCATTGGACATGACCTTTGACATCAATGCGGTGTACTCGGTGGAGATGTCTTTGTCATCGAATGAAATCAATTGTGCGAATCCCATGACCCGTGCGTAAAAATCCACCCACGTGTTCATTTCACCCCAGCCCACATTGCCCACCATGTGGTCGACGTACTTCAATCCCAATGGCTTGACTTCAGTGGCCAAAGACCAGGGCTGGTAGCCGGGCAAAAACAAACCGGTGTAATTTCTTCGCTCTACAAACACGTGCACGGTATCACCGTAAGTTTCAATCGCACTGAGGACCACATGGCCGTCTGCATCTTCCCGAGTTTCGGGCTCAAATACACTCACAGCTCCTCTTGATGTTGTTTCCTTCCAACTTTTTTCGGCATCATCGACCCAGAGCGCAACAGTTTTTACGCCGTCACCATGCCGATTGATGTGATCATTGATTGGACCATCGGCGCTGAGCGGTGAAGTGAGAACGAGGGTGATTTTATCTTGGCGAAGCACGTAAGAGACCGCATCATTGCGGCCGGTTTCCAATCCAGAATAAGCTACGGGCTCAAAGCCCCAGGCCATCATGTAGTAATAAGCACTTTGCTTGGCGTTTCCGCAGTACAGTTCAATGTGATCTGTTCCAAGGAGCGGAAGAAAATCTTCGGCTTCAGGGACTATTTTTTCGAGTTGGGAAGAGGATTGTTGCATGGAATGGCGTGAATGGGGGGGTCAATCTTTCATGTCGGCATCGAGCCAAGATTGGTGGTAATCATCATGTTCAATGGCAAGCGCCTCGGCGGTTACTTGCAGTGGTCGGAATGTATCGACCATAACGGCAAGCTCTTCCGTTTTGGTTTTGCCAATGCTTCCTTCATATGTCCCGGGATGGGGCCCATGAGGAATGCCTGCAGGATGCAGCGAAATGTAACCGCGGTCGATGCCTGTGCGGCTCATGAAGTCTCCCTCGACGTAGTACAAAACTTCATCGGAGTCAATGTTCGAATGGTTGTAAGGTGCCGGAATGGACTTGGGGTGGTAGTCGTACATCCGCGGCACAAAGCTGCAAATCACAAAAGCATCTGTTTCAAACGTCTGATGCACCGGTGGTGGTTGGTGCACCCGTCCTGTGATGGGCTCAAAATCGTGAATAGACATGGCGTATGGGAAGTGGTATCCGTCCCAACCTACGACGTCAAATGGATGCGAGGCATACACGTAATCGTGCAGTTGGCCTTGTTTTTTGATGCGAATGGTGAATTCGCCAACTTGATCAAAGGTTTCTAGATCACTGGGCGGTCGCATATCGCGCTCACAATATGGACTGTGCTCGAGCAATTGTCCGAAATGATTGCGGTAGCGTTTGGGCGTGTACACAGGATGCGCTGATTCTGTGATAAAAAGACGATTGGCATTGGAGGTGAAAACAAAACGATGAATGATGCCCCGAGGAATCACCAAATAATCGCCAGATTCAAAAGGGATTTTGCCCAGCATGGTGTGCAGGACACCGCCGCCTTCATGGACAAAAACGACCTCGTCTCCATCTGAATTTTTGTAAAAAGCGTCCTCCGCCATGCTTTCAGATGGCGCAGCAAGCCAGATGGTTACATCGGAATTGAATAGAACTGGCGTTCGGCTTTCGAGGTATTCTGGACAAGACTGAATTTTGAATCCTTCGAGCTTTCTGCTGAGCAGATTGTTTTCAATCGCAGCTGTTGGTGTCACATTGATGGACTTTCCCACGCGCTTTACCATGGTCGGTCGGCGCAAGTGGTAGAGCAATGAGCTCATCCCCACAAATCCAATGGTTCCGAACAACTGTTCGTGATAAAGCGAACCGTCCGGTTGTTTAAACTGGGTGTGGCGCTTTTTCGGGGTTTTTCCGAGGCTTTGATAGAATGGCATGCCGGCTATTTTTAGTGCAATTCAGTTCGCTCGACACGAACAAGGTGCATGGCTAAGTTAGTTCGACTGGCATGGGCTAGAAAACGCCAACGGAAAAAAGTAGGGTCTTATCCGCTTGGTCCACGCAGGGTGCGCAACCAGCCGGGCAATTTACCTTCGGGGGTGAGTCGCCATTTGAGGGAAAGCTTGCCAGATTCAGGCAACGGATTGTCCGCTGTGAGCCGGTTTTTTCGAACCAAAGATTTGACGGTTACTCCACTTCTTTGCGAAGCCTGCCAGATGCTTTCTCCTTTTTGTAGTGTCAACCAGTCACTTTTCCCTCGGGATCGTTTCGGTTGAAGGTAGACGGTTTCTCCAGCTGCCGGTCGGTAGGGAGTCGATTTTGAGTTGCGCTTCAATTCGTTGTAGCGGTATAGCTGCCATACCATCATGTCCAGTTCCTTTGCAAGGGACTCGTAAGACTCTCCACCGTTTGCAAGGGTATATCGGATTTCGTTTTCGCTGATTTGGACCGAACGTATGCCACTGATGACTTGTCCGCTTTTGTTGTAATTCCTCCCTCTTGATGCTCTTTTGTTTACCTCACGCTTGGTCTGTTCTTGAAGCTCATCCGTCGCATTTTTGACCTCTGCAAATGCGGCTCGATCCGCGGCAAGTGTCAACCCTTGTTCGTCGTACCGTTCAAGATTGTAACGATCGATGAGTCCAATGAGTTTGCTCGCGTATTTTGGGTTGGTAGCATACCCGCATTTCTTCAAGCCTTTGGCCCAACCCTTGTAATCTGTTGGTTCAAGAGTGAAGAGGCTTTCATACCTCGTTTTTTTCAGGAATTCGCTGTGGTCTTGAAAGCTTTCAGCCGCATTTGGATAGGCGCGAAAACACTCATTTTTTGCATCATCATCATGGTAGACTTTGTCTCCTGTCCATTTTCCATGGCATTTGATGCCGAAATGATTGTTCGATTTGAGGGCGAGCTGGCTGTTTCCATTTCCACTTTCTAGAATGCCCTGAGCCAATGTGATGCTTGCGGGAATTCCGTGCAAGGCCATCTGATAGACCGCTTCATCCGCCCACTGCTCAACGTATTGTTCCGACAGGCTTAATTCGGCAGGCTGCGCAGACGCGGTGACCGACAATCCAATGGCCAACCAAAGTGCCATCCACATAGCAATTGCTGTGATGACGTTGAATCGGGAAAAAACATTGGCAGTATTCATGGACTTGAGCTCGCAACAAAATTACCTTGGATTGGCGAACTATGTTCATGGGGCCTGTGCGATGTTTTCCCCTGTGCAATGTGAATTCAAGGTTGTATCGAGTCACCTTGTTGCTCTTGGATCAATTCGCCGGTTTCATTGAAAAATTGCCAAGTTCCATGGGGCTTTCCCAAAAGGTCATATTGACCTTTGATGAAAAGGTTTCCGTTGGGATGCCACGTTTTGTAATCGCCAACTTGTGTGCCATGCTCGTAGGTGTGCTCGGACCAGGGCAATCCATTGGGATAAAAAGCTCGGGATGATCCATGTCTTTCGGAATTCTCCCACTCTCCATATTTCGTCAGCTGCCCACTCGAATCAAAGAGCGAGATGGAAACGGTATCTCCGTTTATCACCTCAGCTTTTCGGCGAGGGCTACCGTCAGACCATTGAGACGTGACGACTGAAGAAGCACCTTCGCGCGAATCACTGCCAGAACTTGTGGGGAAGCTGCATCCACAGGTCAGGCAAATGCACGCGAGGGCGAAAACGGATTTCAAGGTCACTTCAAACTTCATCGTTTGCGTTCTATCGTGTAATCAACAAGGCCAATGAGCGCCACTTTGGCTTCTGAATCAGGCGCAGAACCGAGCAATTCCATGGCTTCGTCACGGAGCTGTGTCATCTTGTTTCGGGCGTAGTCCATCCCGGGACCTTGGATGATTGCATCCATCACTTCTTGGACCGCCGAATCTTTATGGTTTTGATACTTCACCAATCGAATGATGCGCCGACGTTCGCTTGCGGTTGCTTGGTTCAAAGTGTGAATCAGCGGAAGGGTCATTTTGCGTTCCCGAATGTCACCGCCAGTGGGTTTTCCGATGCGCTCACCATCTCCGAGATCCAAAAGATCATCTTTGATTTGAAACGCCAATCCCACCAGCTCTCCGAATCTTTTCATATTTGCCATTGTCGCGGCATCGTCACTGACCGAAGCGGCGCCGCAGGCGCAGCAGGCAGCAATCAACGACGCTGTTTTGCGCTGAATGATATCAAAGTACACCTCTTCTGTGATATCCAATCGTCGCGCTTTTTCGATTTGCAACAATTCTCCCTCACTCATCTGCCGGACCGCCTCCGATGTGATTTTTAGCAAATCGTACGCTTCTGCATCTACCGCCATCAGGAGTCCTTTTGACAAAAGGTAATCGCCCACCAAGACAGCGATCTTTTTCTTCCAAAGGGCTTGGATGGAAAAGAAGCCTCTGCGCAAAGGACTTTCATCCACGACATCGTCGTGCACGAGCGTCGCTGTGTGCAGCAGTTCAATCAGCGAAGCAGCGACATGGCTGCGTTCGGGAAGGACCTTGGTTTTTTCTCCCAGAACAACACGAGCGGTCAAAAAAACGAAGAGGGGACGCATTTGTTTGCCTTTTCTTCGAATGATATACCGTGTGACTCGGTCGAGCAAAGGGACTTCGGTGCGCATCGCACGTTTGAAGTGTCCTTGAAATTTTGCCATGTCATCGCTGACAGGGGCCTGGATTTTATCCATTTTGCTCATGGTGCAAAGGTACATCCCACTTCACCTTGTCACGGGGACTTATCTTTGTCGAAAATCCCTCCCATGATTCACTCTATGACCGGATACGGCAAGTCGACTGCGACGATTGGAACACGCCGGTATACCGCGGAAATTCGCTCCTTGAATGGAAAGCAATTGGACTTAAGTGTCCGAATGCCATCCGCATTCCGTGAAAAGGAAATGGAGTTGCGCAAGGCATTGGCAAAGGCGATTGGGCGTGGAAAATGCGACCTTTCATTGCAATATGTCGCAGATGGTGTGGAGCGAAAAGAGTTGAATTCTCCGCTCATTGCCGCTTATCTTGAAGACTTGGAAGGGATAGCAAAGTCTCGGGGATACGAGAATGATCCGGGCTCAATGATGCAAGTCGCCATGCGGCTTCCGGATGTGTTGCAACAAGGCAAGGAGGAGTTGAACCAAGATGAGTGGAAGCAGATTCAAGAACTTATTGACGAAGCGGTAGCGAATTTCATGTCGTTTCGAGTCCATGAGGGAGCAACTTTGGAAGCTGATTTTCGGAAGCATGTCGGCAACATCTCTGATATGGAAGAAAAGCTTGGTCCTTTGCTGGATGAACGAATCAAGCGGATTCGCTCTCGGATCCAAATAAATTTCAATGAAATCCAGGACCGCGGACGGTTGGATGAAAACCGATTTGAGCAAGAAGTGCTTTTTTACCTCGAGAAGCTTGATGTGTCGGAAGAACGTGTGCGTCTGAAAGCACATTGCAATTATTTCATTGAGGTTTTAGAGCAATCAGCGGGTCAGGCTAAAAAGTTGGGATTCATTGCCCAGGAAATGGGCCGAGAGATCAATACGCTTGGCAGCAAAGCGAACGATGCTGATATGCAGCGCTTTGTGGTGCAGATGAAGGATGAGTTGGAAAAAATTAAGGAACAGGTATTAAATGCCCTCTGAAATAAAAGGAAAAGCCATTGTCTTTTCGGCTCCTTCAGGAGCGGGAAAAACTACCATTGTTCGGCATTTGCTTGAGCACAGCGGTCTGTCGCTCGGATTTTCGGTCAGCGCGACAACGCGAAACCCCCGAGGTACTGAACAAAACGGCATCGATTATCATTTTAAGTCAATTGAAGACTTTCAAGCATGCATTGCGCGTAAAGAATTGGTGGAGTGGGAAGAGGTTTATCCAGGCAAGTATTACGGCACCTTAAAATCTGAACTTGAGCGATTGTGGCAAGCGGGAAAAACAGTGCTTTTTGATGTTGACGTTGTGGGCGGGATGGCGCTGCGGAAAGCATTAGGACCAGTTGCGCTTTCCGTTTTCGTGCAGCCACCAAACATGAAGGTTTTGCAATCGCGTTTGGAACGCCGTGGGACGGAAAGTCCAGAACGCTTGAATGAGCGCATGGAAAAAGCGAGCTGGGAGTGGGAGCAAAGCGTTCATTTCGATAAGATTTTGATCAATGATGATCTGCAAATGGCATGCGACGAGGCGGTAGAAATTGTAAAAACGCACGTCAACAGCACAACCTTAGACGACTGAATCATGAGGAATGCCATGGATCACGCCAAAAGAAGAATTGGATTATACTTTGGTTCGTTTAACCCCATTCATATGGGCCACTTGGTGATTGCAAATCACATGGCTACGTACACGAATTTGGATGAGGTCTGGCTTGTCGTTACGCCGCAAAATCCCCAAAAGGGTGCCCACGAAATGATCAATCAGAGCCACCGTTTGCAAATGGTGCTTTTAGCTGTTTCAGAGAATGAATTGCTTCAAGGCTCTGATGCTGAATTCGATTTGCCGCAGCCAAATTATACTGCTGCTACTATGCGGCACATGCGTGCTAAACATCCAGACGTGGAATTCAGTCTGATCATAGGAGAGGATAACTTTGAGCGGCTGCATTCTTGGCGGGACCACTGGGAGCTGGTCCAAAATCACCGCATTTTGGTGTATCCACGACGCTCATCAGATCAAGACAGCATGGAGATTCCATCGGCTAAGGCAGAAGACGTGGTTCCTCGAAATCACATCAACCTTCAATGGTGCGATGCTCCGATGATCAGCATCTCGTCCACCTATCTTCGAAAGGCCATTACGGATCAAAAAGACATCCGCTACCTGTTGCACGACAAGGTGTTAAATTACATTAGCAACAATCACCTTTACGAGTGATCAGGTGTTGTTGAAGAAGTTCATGGTTCGCTCCAATCCAATGGTTGCGAATGACTTGGAAAGCTCTTCACAACGTTCCAATCGCTCTGAAAGCGTTTCTTTTTCTTCATTTGTCCATTTCCCAAGGACATAGTCAACCTGACGACCTTTTGAAAATTCAGCACCGATTCCGAAACGAAGTCGGCTGTATTTGGAATGTCCCAACACTTTTTCGATGTCTCCGAGTCCATTGTGTCCGCCGCCGCTTCCTTTTCCGCGCAACCGCAACGTTCCAAAAGGAAGAGCGAGATCATCGGTAATGATCAGTACCCGATCCAATGGGATTTTCTCAGCATCCATCCAATAACGAACTGCCTTTCCACTGAGGTTCATAAAGGTTGAGGGCTTGAGCAAAACCAGGCTGCGCCCTTTGAAACGGACGGTGGACACCTCCCCCAGTCGTGCCACTTCAAAAGAAGCACCATTTTTCTGAGCGATGGTGTCCACCACCTTAAACCCAATGTTATGTCGGGTTTCCTCATATTCAGCTCCGGGATTACCGAGTCCTACGATGAGGTATTTCATGTTGAGCAGATTAAACTAGCTCCAATTTTCATTGGTCTAATTTTATTCAGCAGCAGCTGCTTCGCCTTCAGCACCTTCAGCGCCTTCAGCAACCTCTTCTTCGGATTCAGCTGACATGGCTGCACGGGTTCGTTTACAAGCGACGAGCAATGCAGATTCGTTGAGCAGAACAGTGCAGTTAGGCACTTCGATGTCGCGAACGCGTGCGCTGTCTCCGATTACCAAATCGCTGATGTCAATTGTGATGGCTTCTGGAAGATCTTGAATCAAGCCGCGCACGGGCAAACGACGGAACAACATTTGAATCCGGCCACCATCGACGACTCCTTGTGCCGTTCCTGTAGTTCGCAATGGCAAGTCAACGCGAACGGGTTTCCCATCAACAACTTGCAAGAGATCGAGGTGCACGATTCGCTCCGTTACCGGGTGAAACTGTACTTCTTGAATGATGCATTTGTGCAATGAACCGTCCAAATCGAGGTCGATTTGGAACACATCTGGATTGATAATGATCTTCGAAAGATTCAATTCACCAACTGACAGGTGCTTTTGTTCGCCACCTCCGTACAAAACCGCAGGTACTCGGTTGTTTTTTCGGAGTTGTGAAGCATCCTTCTTTCCTACGCTCTCTCGTGAAGAGCCGCTCAATGAAGCTGTTTTCATAATTATTGAATTAATAAAGTATCGCTGATGGAACGATTTTCCACCAGACAGGTTAAAGTCTTTGCAAATAAATCATGGACCGAGAGGACCTTGATTTTGTCTGTATTTTTATTTGGATTCAGCGGAATGCTATCCGTAACGACCAATTCTGTGAGCTCACTTTCGGCAATGCGCTCGTAAGCAGGGCCACTGAGTACGGCGTGGGTGCAAAGGGCTCGTACAGAAATGGCGCCATGTTCCATCATCAATGCGGCTGCTTTTGTCAGCGTGCCTGCAGTATCACACATATCATCTACGAGGATCACGTCTTTGCCAGAAACATCACCGATCACAGTCATGTTTTCGATTTGATTCGCCACCTTCCGTTGTTTGTAGCAGATGGCCATGTCGACACCTAGCGCTTTTGCATACGAGTTGGCTCGCTTCGTTCCTCCTGTATCAGGAGTTGCGATGCAAAGGTTGCCAGTGTTCATTTTCTGCAAGTAGGGAACAAACAATGCGCTTGCGTACAAGTGATCGACTGGGACTTCAAAGAAGCCCTGAATTTGGTCTGCATGCAAGTCCATGGTCATCAATCGGTCGATGCCTGCTGCGGTGAGGAGGTTCGCTACCAGTTTAGCTCCAATGGCGACTCTTGGTTTGTCTTTTCGGTCCTGACGTGCAAAGCCGAAATAAGGAATTATGGCGATGATGCGTTTCGCACTTGCTCGCTTTGCAGCGTCTATCAGAAGCAGCAATTCCATAAGGTTGTCCGTCGGTGGGAAGGTGGATTGAACAATCGCAACTTCCTTTCCTCGAATGGTTTCCTCAATGCTTACTGTGAATTCGCCATCGCTGAATTTTGTTGTTTTCACAGGTACCAATTCGGCACCAAAAGAGGCAGCGACTTGTTTGCCAAAATCGGTGGAGCTAGAACCGGCGAGAATTTTGAGCATATGGGACACGTTGACAGACCGTTAGAGGCATGCAAATCTACGGCTTTGTTCGCGGAAAGCCAACGGGTTTTGCAATTGACCGTTGGAAATTAACGGATGGTGAAACGCACTGGAATTGTGTAAGTTACCCGAACAGGTCGTCCTTGCTGAGTGCCTGGGGTCATTTTGGGAATGCAATCCAAGGCGTTCAATGCCGATTTATCGAGGCTTGGGTGTGCGCTTTTCAATATCCTTTGATCCATGATGTCACCATGCTCGTTGACGTTAAACTCAATGTATACCACCCCACCAACGCCCGCCTCTTTTAGGTGTTTTGGGAAGGTTGCACACCGCTGGATGAGCGATATCATTTTTGCTTCTGAACAGATCCGTTCCGCGCCTCGATTGAGAACATTTTGACAGTCATCAAAGTGAGGCATGTGCTCTGCTATAAGCAATGTCTCAATTTCATCGTCCCCACCTTCGTCGACGAAGCCAAGCTTGAACAATTTGCCCTCGAGCGGATCAAAATTGGGATCAATTATAGGTGCTGGTACCGGCTCAGGAATTGGCTCAGCTTTGATCTCAGGCGCAACACCAATAGCACGAATCGGCGGCAGCGGTTTGCCCGGAGAATGCACGGGAATCAATTCTGCTTCGAGCAGGTTGTGTTTGGCATACGACCAACCAGCGGGCTCTGTCCATTCTTTAGCAGTCCATTCAAAGGCTGCAAGGGAAAGAGCGAGTGCGGAAATAAGGCCCAATTGAAAAAGACCTTTGGGTGTTTCTGATTTTTTCATGGCGATGGTTTTGCTGTTTAGAGAAAAGTCTCCAAAACCATGCCAAACCGCCAGGTTACTCGGGCACAATCATTTTGAATCCTTTGCCGTGAACATTGAGGATTTGGATGCTTTCATCGGGTTTTAAATGCCGACGCAACTTCGCGATATAGACGTCCATTGAGCGACCGTTGAAGTAGTTGGGGTCACCCCAGATGGATTTCAAAGCGTAGGTGCGCTCCAGCAAATTGTTGCGGTGCTTGCACAACAAGAATAGAAGTTCGTTTTCTTTGGTTGTGAGCCGCTGCTCGCTCCCACCACTGCGGCGCAACATTTGCGTGTTGTAGTCAAATTGAAACGAAGCGATGGCGATATCACCGACCTTTTCTTCGCCGTCAGGAAGTGCTGCGCTTCGTCGCAGAATGGCTTGAATCCTCACCAAAAGTTCCTCCATACTGAAGGGCTTGGTCATGTAATCATCGGCTCCAACCTTAAATCCTTCCAATGTGTCTTCAGGAGTGGATCGAGCAGTGAGGAATAGGATGGGAAGGTGTTTGTTTTCCCGTCGAATTTCCTCTGCCACTTGGTAGCCATCTTTTCGTGGCATCATGACATCTAGTATGATAAAATCGAAGGCATTGCGATGGAACTCCTTCAATCCTTCGACGCCGTCTTTGGCCCATGTGGTCTCGAAACCTTTGGCCTTGAGGTAATCTGAGAGCAAGCGACCCAGGTTGGGGTCGTCCTCGCAAAGCAGTATGCTGAGTTGGTTTGAATCGCTCATTCTTGGTGTCTTCTTCTGATTTAATCTGCCGTTTTTTCACGTTGCAAGTTCAAAATGAACGTGCTGCCTTTTCCGGGCTCACTCTCGACCTGAATGGTCCCTCGGTGTCGGTCTAAGACGGTTTTCACGTAGCTGAGACCAAGTCCAAATCCTTTCACATCATGAACATTCCCGGTTGGGACGCGATAGAGTCTATCAAATACCTTGCCTAAATGTTCCTTGGCAATGCCAATCCCGTTGTCTTGAAAACGCAATTCCACGCCTTCTGTTGTCTGTTGGGAGGAGATTTTTAAAACCAAGTTGCCATCAGCATACTTCAAAGCGTTGTCAATCAGATTGAAAACGACGTTGCTTAAATGGGTGCGGTCGGCGAAAACGAGAGCTGCATCGGCTTCCAACTCTAAAGCGACTTTTCCGCCTCTTTTTCTGACTTGAATGGCAACATTCTTCAGCACTTCACGGATGAGGTCGTGCACGTTCAGCGTCTGCATGTGAAGTTGCATTTTACCTGATTCTGCAAGACTGGCCTGAAGCACATTTTCAACGAGCATGCCCAAGCGTTTATTTTCTTCATGGATCAATCCGATGTAGTAATTGAAGCTATCGGGATCCTTTTGCATATCGGGATCTTTCAGCGCCTCAGAGGCCAATCCGATGGTGCTGATTGGCGTTTTGAGTTCGTGCGTGAGGTTGTTCATGAGGTCCCTGCGAATGCGATCGATTCGCTTGTTCCTAGCGGCACCTGTCACTGCAGAGAAGAATCCCCAAGCCAAGACAGCAATCATCAGGCCTGTCAAAGCAAACTGTGCTAGAAGTTCATGAAGCAAGTAGCGGTTCATTTTGGGGAAATGAATCCGCAGGTTCAATGCTTCGATGTTCGCCTGATAAGGTGTCGTTTCAAGCGCTTCCCGGAACACATCATCTGCATCGCGGAGTTTTACGGGTTGTCCATATCGATCAAAAACGGAGACGATGACTGGAATTTGAATGCCGTGTGCTGCGAGAATAACAGGGATTAAGCTGTCTGTTTTCAGGGCTTCAACACGATTCAACATCCGTGTCTCGGAATCGTCTAGGCTGTTACTCAAGCCCGACGGTTTGCGCAGGATGTTTGATTCATTGGTTTTTGAGACAGCTTCCAAATCAATTTGAAGCATGTCAGCTGAAGGCCGCGTGAGCATTTCTGAGATTTGATTCAGTGAATGCTGAACATTATCGTCAAAGATCTGCTGCCGCATCTTCACCGAAGACCGCAACCAGACGATTTGCACAGTACTCATTGTTACCAAGGCAAATACCATGGCTCCAGCGAACCAAGGGAAGACAAACGGTTTCCTTTTTTTCATCTCGTTCTGGTAAAGTTACACTGACACGCGTCCGAGACACCTTTGGAATGAGATTTCAACAAGCCTTAACACTTCTCAAGGGTCTTTTGGGATGCAATTGTGTCTAGAATGTGCCAGCAAACAACGTTGGTAGGGTTTAATTTACAGCATGTTCGCTTCGATGTGCCAAGCGAAATCCTTACATTTGATATCCGCTTAAGGCCAAAACATGATCCCTGCTCAAACCGTCGATTTGGTGATGCAGACTGCCCTCATTGAAGAGGTGGTTGGAGATTATGTGGAACTCAAAAAATCAGGCAGTTCATTCCGCGGATTGAGTCCTTTTACAAACGAGAAAACGCCTTCGTTTTATGTTTTGCCTGAAAAGGGAATTTTCAAATGTTTTTCAAGCGGAAAAGGAGGAAGTGTTGTGACGTTTTTGATGGAGCTTGAGAAGTTGAGCTTTCCAGAAGCCATTCGGCAATTGGCGCAGCGTTATGGCATCGAAATTGAGGAAGAAAAAGTCACTCCTGAGCAGCACCAAGCGCGCACGGAACGTGAAAGTCTTCTGGCCTTGAATGCATGGGCTCAAAAGTGGCTTACGGACCAAATGAACGAAACTGATGAAGGCAAGGCGATTGCGCTTTCCTATTTTGAGTCTCGGGGCTTTCGCAAACCAGTTCTGGATACATTCAAAATCGGATATTGCCCCGATTCGTGGGACTCCATGAGCCAGGCAGCGCTGGAAGCGGGTTATTCGAAAGAGCGGCTAATAGCTCTAGGCCTTGTCAAAGAGACCGATGGAAAGCCATGGGACTTTTTCAAAGGAAGGGTCATGTTCCCGATCCGAGACGTGACGGGTCGAACCATCGCTTTTGGTGGCCGAACGCTGCGCAGCGACAAGAAAATTGCGAAGTACTTCAACAGTCCAGAGAGCCCGCTATACCACAAAGGGAAAGTGTTGTTTGGCCTTCATTTGGCAAAGCCAGCCATCACCAAAGAAGATCGAGTTTTGCTGGTCGAGGGCTACACGGATGTTATGGCCATGCATCAGGCGGGCATCGAAAATGTCGTATCGTCCAGTGGAACAGCTTTGACTGTTGATCAAATCAAATTGATTCGACGATACACCAAAAATGTGACGGTGTTGTTTGATGGCGACGATGCTGGTATTCGCGCTTCACTGCGCGGTACGGATTTGTTGCTCGCTGAAGGTCTCAATGTCCAAGTGGTGCTTTTTCCGGACGGTGATGACCCCGATAGCTTTAGTAAGAAAGTCCCATCAGAGACGCTGGAGCGACACATCCGGGAGGAAGCCAAGGATTTTGTGGCATTCAAGTTGGAATTGCTCGCCCGTGAGGCAGGCGATGATCCTGTGCTCAAATCTGAAATGATTCACAGCATCATCGAATCCATTGCAGCCATTCCCGACGGCATTCAGCAGGGGGTTTATCTAAAACTCGCTGCTGGTGAGTTGTCAATGTCGGAAGATTTGCTGCAACTCGAGTTGAATAAGATTCAGCGTAAACGTCTTTTGGATCAGCAAAAAGCTGAAAAGAGGGAGGCATTCCGTCAACGTCAGGGGCTGGATTCACGTGCGCCATCTACGGCGCCTCCAAACCTGCAATTGCCCGCGGATTGGAGTCAACAACATCCATTGGACATTGATTCTGGGGGATCGGTTGAATCCGATCCGCTGATCGCTCATCGGAATGTTTTGGAGGCCGATTTGGTTCGCTTGTTGTTGCTTTATGGTTCGGAACCCATTCAGATTGAGGAAGCGGAGGGTGAAATCGAAAAAGTGGAGGGTGAAATCGAAAAAGCTGAGGCAAAGGAGGTTACGGTCTCTTTTGCTGATTTTGCACTTCACCATTTCGAGGGACTTGAATTGGAATTTCACCACATGGCTTGTCAATCCATCTGGGCAATCTATGAAGCTGCATTGGAAAAGGATGAGATCCCTCAAATGGACAGATTTTTGAAGCACGAAGACCCCACACTTCAGTCGTTTGTCGCTGACGCAGTGTTTCAGAAAGATAAGGTTAGCGAACGTTGGGGAGAGGTGCATCAGATATATCCTGCGCGTGAAATCGATCAATTGAAAAAAGCATTGATGGATGCCCTGCACCATTTAAAGTTGAATCAAAATCGTCTTGAGAGCAGAGAGATGCAGGTCAAACTAGAGGGGCTTACTGAGGCCATCAATAATGGCGAAGAAGCAGCGGTGGTAGGTTTGAGAGAATTGTTGGAGAGGCGCAAAGTCCTTGACATTCAAAAGACGAAGATTGCGAGTTACTTTGGCGTTGCAATTCTTCCATAAGAAATCATCAATGAAGGAGATTTTAAGTTCCGGATTCCAATTGGGTGAGCATCAGTTCACATTGGGCTCCATGCTTCAGATTTTGGCAGTCCTCACAGTGGCACAAGTTGTTTTTTGGGCTGTTCGAGCGGCATTGCGGCGGATTTTTAAGAGTTCGAGCATGGAGGAAGGTACCCGCTTCATGATCATGCGATTGCTTCGCACGTTTATTTACACGTTGGGAACAATCATTGCTTTGGAAACAGCAGGTGTTGACTTGCAAGCCCTGTGGTTTGGATCTGCAGCTCTTTTGGTTGGCGTTGGAATAGGTCTTCAGAACTTTTTCAACGACGTCGTTTCGGGCTTTGTGCTCCTGTTCGAGGGGGGTGTTCGCGTTGGCGATGAGTTGGAAGTGGACGGTATGCTGGTCCGCGTGGAACGGATTGACTTGCGTTCGACGCGCGTTGTCACCCGTTTTGGAAATTTAATTGTGATGCCCAATGGCCTAATTTCAGGTCAAACCGTCCGAAACTTCACACAAGGAGATGATGCGAGCATGCTCAGGGTCGATGTGAATGCCGCCTATGGTTCGGATTTGAACACAGTCCAGTCGATTTTGTCAGAGGCAGCGAAAAGTGAGAAGGGCGTGATTCGCAAAGACCAAGTGAGCGTATTGTTCACAGACTTTGGAGATTCTGGCTTGCAATTTACCGTCTTCTTTTGGGTGTCCGAACCTTGGCAGCGGATGCTGATTTCGAGCAACGTTCGCTTGAAGATCAATGATGCTTTCCGTGCAAATGGAATTGTAATCCCATTCCCGCAGCGCGATTTGCACCTTCGCACAGGCGACATCAATCCAGTTCAACCGTAGCGCACGGCGACCTCAGGCTTCGGACATTATCGTTCCTGCGTTTCGAATGGCCTTGAGGTGCAAGTTCAATTCCGTTCTGTTCTGCCATCCGCGAGGCTTCCATGTGTTTTTCACCAAGGTAAATGCGATATCCACGGGCATATTTTGCTTGATGTAGGGTGCCAATTCACCCATGTTCCAGCCAATGGCGTCGATGGTCGGGAAGTCACCATCGGGATCTTTGACTGTGATTTTCAGATGACGACCTTGATTGCCAATGGTTCGTGGTGGGCGCACGCAGGTTACGTCTTTCAAAATGAAAACAGGAGTTGGGTTTCCTGGTCCGAAGGGCTCTAACTGTTGCAACTCTTTCCATGCTTCCAATGAAAGTTCATTGATGTGCACTTCCCGATCGCATCGAACAACAGGTTTGGGCAATACATGATTCGATTGGTGCGCAATCGCATCATTTAAGCGGATTTTGAATTCGGCCAATTGCGCCACTTTCAGGCTCAGTCCTGCTGCCATGGTATGACCACCGAATTGTTGCAGCAGATCAGAGCAATCTTCTAGAGCTTGATGGATGTCGATGCCGTCAACGGAACGGGCACTTCCGATGAGTTGTCCATCCTCTTCTGACAAAACAATCGAAGGTCGATAGCGCTGCTCAATCATTCGGCTCGCTACAATTCCCACGACGCCGCGATGCCAGTCCTTTCCATGGACAATGTTTACATAGGCTTGGGAGTGACTTGTTTCAAGTTGAGTCAAAGCATCGGCAGTGGTTTTTTCGTCCACTTCTCGCCGTTGCTGATTCATTTCTTCGATTTCTCGTGCGACTTCTGCTGCTCGCGATTCACTTTTTTCCATCAATAAATCCACGACGCGTTGTGCGTGATCCATGCGTCCTGCTGCATTGATTCGCGGGCCCAACGTGAAGCTAATGTCACGGATGGTTTGCGGTGCTTGGTGAATATCTGCGGCGCGCAGCAATGCCAATATTCCTGGTCTTTGACGTTTCCGAAGTTGCTTCAAGCCTTGCGATGCCATGATGCGATTTTCACCTTGCAATTCGACCAAATCTGCTCCTATGCTGATGGCGACGAGATCCAGTTCCTCATAGATTCCGCTTTCAGGCAAATCCATCAGGTGGGCGAGCGATTGCAGTAATTTGAACGCTACGCCACATCCTGAAAGTTCCTTGAAGGGGTATGGACAGTCGGCTCTTTTGGGGTTGAGCACAGCATACGCAGCAGGCAAACGATTTTCAGGCAAATGGTGATCGCAAATGATGACATCAATGCCTCGATCGGCAGCGTCGGCCAGAGGTTCAAAATCTTTGGTCCCGCAATCCAGCGTAATCATCAAAGAAAATCGATTTTCTGATGCATAACGAATCCCTTCCATGCTCACGCCGTAGCCCTCATCATAACGGTGTGGAATATATGTTTCGACCTGTCCGCCAACCCCTTCGAGGTAACTGGCGACCATGGCGACGGAGGTCGTGCCATCCACATCATAATCTCCGTAGATCAAAATGCGTTCCTCGTCTTCGATTGCCTGGTGGAGCCGGTTGACTGCCTCCAACATATCCTTCATTAACATGGAGTGATGCATGGCGGACAGTGCTGGATTGAGAAAGCCTAGAACCTCTTCGGGTTCTTTCAATCCCCTTTGAATCAAAAGAGAAGCAACCAAAGGAGTGAGTCCTGCGTTTTCCATCAGGTGACGAACTTCCTGAGGGTCAGGTTGCGGTTTTACCACCCAAGAGCTATCGTTCAATTGTTGAGCTGCGGTCATTATGAAAGGGCTGTAAATGCCGTTTTTTTATCTTCGCTCCGCTATCTGTCCATCGATTCGAAGGAAAAGGTCGAAGGGTAATTGTGTTCAACTTATCTTGCACTGCCTAATTTAGGACAATGAATTTGCAAATGCTCAGTCAAAATCCATTTACGAAAATGAAATCCTTAAAGTTCACTTTTGCTTCAGCCTTGCTCTTAATGCTTGCTATTGGCAGCGGTTGTTTGAATGACGACAACTTGATTCCGGAAAATTGTTATGACGGAATCTTGAATAATGGAGAAGAATTGGTCGATTGTGGCGGATCCATTTGTCCAGCATGTGACCCATGTGAAAACGGTCAATATGACGCTTTGCTCGGAGAGACCTGGGTCGATTGTGGCGGAGAGTGTGGACCTTGCGACCCGAGTTTCAATGGGGTGCAAGACCCGGGTGAATCAGGCATCGATTGTGGTGGTGATACAGGAGTCGCTTGCGGTGAATTGTGCGGAGACGGTTTGCTGAACGGCAATGAACAAGCAGTGGATTGCGGCGGGTCTGATTGTGATCCATGTCCTACGTGTTGCGACGGAATGATGAATGGCGATGAGGTTGCGGTGGATTGTGGCGGTAACTACGAGTCAAACATCTACATCGCTTGTGAGAATCCAAACATCGTTTGCGGTCCTTGCCCTGATGGCGTGAATTGTGGCAACGGTCTCATGGATGGTGACGAGCTTTACATCGACTGTGGGGGTGATTATTGCCCAGAATGTGAGACCGTTTTGACATGGAAGGCAAATGGTACGACGCTCGTTGGCGAAACGGGATTGTCTGCAGACCTCGATGGTACAACCATCACGTTGACTGGATTAACGTTGACAGGAGCTGGCTTGGCTTTGGTCATGGAAGTTCCTCTCGCAGGTTGGATTCCGGGATCGCAGGTCCAATGCACAGCAGCCACGGGCTCATCATGCTCATACGCTGATCCATCTGCCAATGCCTACAGCACCAATTTTGGTGGCGGTGTGACAGTGAACATAGCATATGTGGATGCCGTTTCAGGAGGCTTCATCGTGGGCACGTTCATGGGTTCTGTATTGGGCATGTCAGGCGAGAGCATGAACATCGCTCAAGGAGCGTTCCAGATGCAAATCAATTGATTGGTTGACCCCAATCAATTTCACAGACGGTTTAGTCGTTTGAACGGATAAGTTCAAATAAGGCGTCCAAATTGGGGGCCAGGACAACTTCAATTCTTCGGTTTCGAGCCTTGTCATCTGCGTCTAGCGGATGGTACTCGCTTCGACCTGAAGCGGTCAATACCTCGGGGTTCACTCCTGAAGACTTGAGGATTTCAATGACTGCAGTGGATCGCAAGACACTTAGCTCCCAGTTATTCCGTGGAATAGCAGCGGACCGCAATTGATCTGAATCGGTATGTCCTTCAACGATGATTTCTAAATTCGATTGCTGGCTGATTACGGCTGCCAAATCTTGCAAGGCCTGCTTGCCGTTTGCATTGATTGCTGTGCTTCCTGATGGGAAGAGCAATTGTGCTTCCAAACTGACGTAGACTTTGCCATCGCGTTGCTCAACCGTTAGGCCTTTATCTGCGAACCCAAGGAGGGCTTCTGCGAGTTGACTCCGAAGCGCTTCGGCAGCAGCATCCCGCGCGGCTAGGAGTCCTTCTAGCTCGGCTATGCGCTGTGAACGTTCGCTCAGTTCTCTTTCGCGCAATTCAAGATTGGCACGTAATTCATTCAATGCGTCCTCTTGTTGCTGAAGCTCTGTTCGAGAACTGCTCAAATCTGAAAGTAAGGCTCGGTTTTCCTCATTGATTGCCGCCATGCGCGACGAACTCTCAGAATTGAGCACATCATTCAACTCTTCTAGTCGTGCGATTTCGGCCAAACCTTGGCGCAAGGCACGTCCAATTCTCGTTGTATCTGCACTCAAGGTGCGTTGGCTTTCTTCCAATACGGCGATTCGACCGGTCATTTCGCGCCGTTCAATTTCCCCATCTTGTCCGTCGAGTGTGAGTTTTCGATTTTCATTTTGAACTTCGTCGAAGTCAGATTGCAATTCGTCGAATTGCTTCAAAGTAACACAACCGTTCAATAGGAAAAAACATAAAAACAGCGTCGTCGAGTAGAATGTGGCTTTCATCGGAGTTGTATCGGGAATAGCCTCTAAACCTCGGTCTTTGGAGACTTGGTTTTATGGCCAGAGCAAATATTTTTGAAACATCTTTCGTTGATAAAGTGTTTCTTGGACACTACATTTGTATACAACGATTGAGCAATGAGCATACTGATTCGCAACGCAACTTCTTGGATTGACAAAACACTCGGATGGTTTTTCACCAATGGCAATAAAGTCGGACACGATCAATTTGACTCATTCGTCGAACGTGACTAAAAGCATTGTGGGAATTGCTTTCCCAAACCAACGTCACGCTTGCGTAGGTAGGCAAACATTTTGAGGCTCGGTGAAGAAACGAAGCGCCTCGAAACCACCTTCTCTTCCAACCCCGCTAGATTTTACGCCCCCGAATGGCGTCCGCAAATCGCGGACCAGCCAGCAATTGATCCAAGCGATTCCACTATCTACTGCAGCGGCTGTGCGATGCGCTTTTGAGAGGTCCTGGGTCCAAATCGTGGCAGCTAGCCCGTATTGTGAATCATTTGCCAATTCAATGGCTTGTTTCTCGTTGCTGAATCTTTGCAAGGTGATCACAGGCCCAAACACTTCTTCTTGATTGATTTCACAGGATGGACCAAGGCCTTCAATGATGGTGGGTTGAATGAAGAATCCATTGTTGCATCGTGCGTTTGGGGGAGATGCGACAGAACCGCCACAAAGAATCTTACCCCCAGCTTTAATGGCCGCATCGATGTTTGATAGAATTTTATCTCGGTGGGCTCGGGATACCACAGCGCCCATTTTTGTTCCTTGTTCGGCAGGATCTCCGACGCGCATTCGCGCCACTTTTTCGACAAGGGCCGTTTTGAAACGATCGTACAAGGAGTCTTCGATGAGAATGCGCGATGAACACAAGCAAATTTGTCCTTGATTCGCGAATGACGATCGAATGGTCGTAGCCAGCGCTTTATCAAAGTCACAATCGGCAAAAACAATGGCAGGATTCTTACCGCCAAGTTCCAAACTTAACTTTTTAAACTGTGGAGCAGTGGTTCGAGCGATATGGGCTCCGGTAGACGTGCCTCCAGTGAATGAAATTGCTTTTATTTGAGGGTGCTCCACAATGGCCTGGCCTGCTTCTGCACCCAAACCATGAATCACGTTGAAAACACCTTTTGGAATGCCTGCTTCTTCGGCCCACTGGGAGAGCATAAATGCCGAGAATGGTGTGATTTCCGAGGGTTTGGCGATCACACAATTTCCAGCGGCAAGGGCAGGGGCGATCTTCCAGGTAAAGAGGTAAAGCGGAAGGTTCCAGGGTGAAATGCAGCCAACAATGCCAATGGGTTTCCGATGCGTATAATGAATGTGCGATGCATCTGCAGGAATATGAGCCTCGGATGCAAAGTGTTCAATGGCACCTGCGAAGAATTCAAGGTTTTGTTGTGCACGAGGGATGTCAACAGCCTTCGCCAGAGAAATTGGTTTTCCATTGTCCTTGGATTCAGCATGAACCAATGCTTCGGCATGTTCGGCAACCTTTGCAGCCCAGCGACGAAGGCACGCTGCACGCTCTTCAAATGCGAGGGTTGACCATTGAGGGAAAGCCTTGACTGCTGCTGCCACTGCCAAGTTCACATCTGCTGCATTTGACCGTGGAATTTGGCTGTAAACCTCGCCAGTAGCGGGTTCAATGTTGTCCAGCCACTCTCCACTTACAGCCCCTCGAAGTTCTCCACCAATTAGATTTTGCAATTGCTCCATGCCTCCAAGATAATTAGAGTGTGTCGATTGCATACAAATTCAGAAAATCCTTTTTATCTTTGCGCACGCTTTGACCGCGGTCATTGTCGTCAATTCCCCGATGGTGTAATGGTAACACACCGGCTTTTGGTGCCGTTTTTCAAGGTTCGAGTCCTTGTCGGGGAACGTTTAGATTGAAAATCCTTGGGACATGTCCCAGGGATTTTTTCATTTTCGGCCACCTTGTTTTAGACGGATTGGAACGCTGTTCATTCTCCGTTGTTGAGAAGGTCAATCTGCTCTTGCATCGCACCGATGGTGCTCTGAAGGGAGTCTACGGCATTCAACAAATCATTGATCATCGCAGCCACTTCGATTCCTCCAACGCTGAGTTCACCACCAATGGTTGTGCTGCCTGCAATGGTTGCATTGCCGTCTTCGCTAATGGTGAAGGCATCGGAACGGGCGGTGTTGTCGCTCCCGTTTCCAACCACGAACAACAGGTTGGTTTGTTCTGTGGTGTTGAATTGACCAAATACAGCGCTGTTCTCCTGATCGGCAATGACCCCGAAACCACTGGCGAATGCGTTGGAGGCCGAAGCCAAAGATGCTCGGCCGATGGCTCGGCTGTACAACCCACTTGCAGTGCTTTCAAATCCTCCAGCGTGGCTTGCGTATCCGGTCGCAGCGCATCCAAACCCTTCAACATGGGCAACGTCTCCGGAGGCAACACTGGCTTGTCCTTCCGCGTGTGCGGAGTTGCCACTTGCGTTGTTTTGTCGGCCTTCTGCATGCGAGTATAAGCCGGAAGCTGTCGTAAGGTAGCCTTGTGCGTGCGCTGCGGTGCTCTCCGCACTGGTTCCATACCCTTCGGAGTGACTGTAATTGGAAGTTGCTTCTGTATTGTAGCCTTCAGCGTGCGCTGTGAGGCCTTGAGCGGAACTCAACATGCCCTCTGCATGTGATGCTGTTCCGCTCGCTGTGGTGCCTTCTCCTTCTGCGCTTGAACACGTAGCACTCGCCACGGTAAGTCGGTTTTGCGCATTGCTGTAGGCTCCACTTGCCGTAACATTCGTGCCGGAGGCATGGGCATAAAGTCCGGTTGCTGATACAGCAAACCCTTGAGCGAAACGGCTCAAGATTCGAGCAGAGCCATTCATCCATGTGTATGTGGCTCCGGCAATGAGGCTATCTTGTATGCTTGTGAGTCCGAGTGAATCTCTTGCTGCTGCGACAGAAGTTGCACTGGTACCTCCGTATGCGATGGGGATGACTCCATTCACATTGAAGTTGGCCCCGTAGTATGGCAAAAACACGAGTAAATCGTTGACTTCGATTGTGCCATTGTTATCGCTATCGGGGTTATACGGGAAGCCACCGGTATCGTCGCTTTGGGCGAAGGTTAGATTCACAATTGCGCCAATGGCGATGACGAAATGGACAAGAACAAGTCGATGAGTGGGAAGCATTCCATTGATTTTGCAAGCAAGTTACACGTCAAAACTATTGAAGTGGCTAAAGACGAGAACGGGGGGCTTGAAAGATTACCTCGAAACAACCCAACGGATCGTCTCCACAGCACTGGCTGATTCAATCCTGACGAGGTAACATCCAGGGATCAAGGCGCTTGCATTCATTGGAATCAATGCTGAAGCATTGCTTTCACTCTCTGCAATTGTGATGGATGGCATTGCCTCCTTTCCAGCAAGGTTGAACACTCGAATCACGGTCTTTTCGGACTCCCAGCGCTCGAGTTTCAAAGTGGAAGTTGATTCCGTTGGATTTGGCGCAATGGAGCTTGTTTTTCTAGAATGAGAAGCAGGGGTATTTTGCTGGAGCTGTGCCCCGGAAAATTCCTCTGACGTTTGCGATTCGGACGTCAACCCAAACGGGCTATCAAGCACATCTTCCGTTCCATCACAATTTTCTCCCGCAAACGATAATGTTTGGGTAAAGGTGGTTGCATTTCCGCTGCAATCGGAGGCTTCGTAGGTGCGTTCAATTTCGAATGGATCGAGGTTGCCAGCATTGGGATTGCCGCTTACAACAGCTTCTGTGAATGAAATTTCCAATGCTCCACCACAGTTGTCTTCCTCGAACGAACAGGGTTCAGGGAAGGCCACTCCAATGTTAGGCTCAAAGCATAAACTCACAGTGTTTTCGCAAGAGGACTCCATGTTTGGCGCCGTCGTGTCTTCGGCATAGGTGAACTGAACCGCTTCTGTGTACTCTCCGGAATTTGGGTTGAGTGCATTGTAAAACTCAGCGGTGAATTCTGATCCACATGGAACGTCTACGATGATGTCTGTGCCCAAATCGACAACAAGATCCCCAGACATTCCCATGACTGATTGGCCGAGGATGGCTCCCTCCCAGGCAAACCATCCGCCCAGCCCGTATTCGCAGTTCACACCATTGCCACCTTCACCAAGTTGAAATCGCTTGCTCTCTTCATATGGCATGTGCGATAACTGCAACCAAGATCCTTCATAGCCTCCGCCTCCAATGAGGTATGATTGGGTGTTGTCCAAGCGATAGGTCACCCAGTTTGCTGTGTCAGCAACACAGCCAAATGAGGTCACGAAATCATGATCAGGATTTTCTGCAAGCCAATCGTTCCCCAATTGCGCATCTTCCAGTACCAGGTGCAAATTCCATTTGAGGTTGGGATTTTCAGCATCCGAAACCTGCCCAGTTACCCTCGCAATCCCATTTGAATAGCGGGTGACGATCAAAGGGAATGATTCAACGAAATAATCAGAATTGGCAAGGCCAAGTTGTTCGGCCAAACCAAACAAGCGAATTGCACCATCGGGACCTGCGCCTTCTGAAGTGCTGGCAAGATTGAGTTGGTAGCTTTCGATTTGCTCAGCAAATAAATAACCAGCTTCTAAGGTGTCACCTGTTGAGGGGTCAATTGCAACGATTTCGCTGTTGGGCCCGGATGAAAAATCAGAGAGACAGGCCACCGTATCTGGTTCAAAGTCAAACAGAAACACAGGCGCACAATTGACACATCCTTGAAGATTCCCGCTGCAGTCATAATCGGGCTGCGGATATTCGCAAGTCACAGGGGTTGAAAGCGTTGCTTCGGGATCGAAATTACACGCTGTAAAATCCGTACAACCCGCGCAACTTTCAAAGTCGCACGAGGCTTCGTCGGGCACAATGGCTTGAATGTCATAATTGCAGGCTAGAGGGGCGGTGCAACCGGCGCATGAAAAATATTCACAAGACGCGTCTGGGTAGATCGCTAATGAGTCATAATTGCAAGCAAACTCATTCATGCAACCGATGCAAGAGAGGTACTCACAAGAGCCATCGTCATCTGTGGCTGCTTCATCATAATTGCATGCAAAAGGGTTCGTGCATCCGTCATTGACCAATTCACCTGATGCGAAACCAGTGCTGGCGACAACCAACACTGACCAAAGCAGGCAAAATAGGCTTCCGAATTCGTTCCGGTTGGCTGTATAATTCATTGATGCAATTATGCAAAATGACCCAAAGAATCATTTGGAACTAAACTCGGGTTTTTCTGACTGAAAAACAAGCCGAAACACTTAATTTATAGGACAAAGGTGTAAATAAAAACCTTGTATGTGCATTACCCGACTACAATGTTGATGATTCGCCCTGGGACAACAATGACTTTACGGATGGTTTTGCCTTCGATTTGCGCTGCTGTTTTTTCGTGTCCAAGGGCGGCAGTCTCGACTTCTTTTGCATTCATTCCAGCATCTAGTTCCAGTTGAAAACGCACTTTTCCATTGAAGGAAACGGGGTAGGTAACTCTATCAGCAGTCAGCCATTTTTCCTCGCTTTCAGGCCATGCTGCATCCATGACACTTCCCGCACCGTCGCTGATTCGCCATAACTCTTCTGCGAGATGCGGAGCCACCGGACTGAGCAAGATCGCCAGGGGTTGGAGCAAGCCTTTCTGATGGCCTTTGGAATCGAGCAACTCGTTGACGCCAATCATGAGCGCGCTGATGACGGTGTTGAACGCATGTCGATTCAGATCATCGGTTACCTTTTTGATGGTTTTGTGCAATATCCGCAGGCTCGCATCACTTGGCGCACCTTCTTCGGCTTGGGCAAATAAGCGATGTGATTTGCGCAAAAAGTTGTGGACCCCACTGATGCCTTGCGTGTCCCATGGTTTGTGTTGTGTCAGTGGACCTAGGAACATCTCATAGCATCGAAGGGTGTCCGCGCCATAACGTTCTACCAAATCGTCTGGCGTTTGAACGTTGAACTTTGATTTGGACATTTTTTCAACTTCGAAACCGCAGGAATAGGTTCCATCTTCGCCAACGATGAATTCAGCATCTGCATAGTCTGCGCGCCAATTTTTAAATGCATCCATGTCCAACTTGTCGTTTTCGACGAAGTTTATGTCCACATGCAACCGCTGTGTTTGGTATTCCTTCCTGCGCTCAAAGGTTACGAATTGCTGAGTTCCTTGAACACGGTAGACAAAGCTGGACCGGCCCAAAATCATGCCTTGATTGATCATTTGCTTGAACGGTTCATGGAAGCCAATCCACCCTTGATCAAACAAAAACTTGGTCCAGAACCGCGAATACAGTAGGTGCCCTGTTGTGTGCTCTGCGCCGCCAATGTACAAGTCTACCTGTCCCCAATAATCGGATTTCTCGCGGCTGCAAAAGATCTCCTCATTGTGCGGATCCATGTACCTGAGGAAGTACCAACTTGATCCTGCCCAACCTGGCATGGTGTTGAACTCCATGCGGTCACCTTCGAATACATTCCAATCCTCTTTTCGCGCTCGAGCGAGGGGTGGCTCGCCATCTTCTGTTGGCAAGTATGCATCGACTTCTGGGAGAGTCACTTGCGCACTTTTAACGAGCCGAGGGATTTCATTTTCGTAACAAATCGGGAATGGTTCGCCCCAATAACGCTGGCGACTGAAAACAGCATCGCGCAGTCGGTAATTGATTTGCTTCGATCCAACGCCTGCAGATTCCAACAGCGATATTCCTGCCGGGATGCCCTTGCTTCCTGTGAGTCCGTTCAGTGCCTCAGAGTTGCAAAGTGTTGCTGTTTTGTCCGTGAAAACAGCTTCGTCACTGTTTTTTCCTTCAAAAATGGCCGGAATTTCAAGACCGAAGGTTTTGGCAAACTTCCAATCCCTCTCATCACCTGCTGGCACAGCCATGATTGCGCCTGTTCCATAACCAGCAAGAACGTAGTCCGCAATCCAAATGGGCAATTTCTTGCCTGTCATTGGATGAACGGCAAAGGCTCCGGTATCACAACCCGAGACAGTTTGATCCCCAGCTCCCTGGCGTTCTCTTTCAGACTTGAGGGAAGCGGCTTGCTGATATTGCTCGATGGAATTTTTCTGGGTGAACGTCGTGATTTCAGATACCAGGGGATGTTCAGGCGCCAAAACCATGAAGCTCACGCCATAAATGGTGTCAGGTCGTGTGGTGAAAACGTCCAGTTGATGGTCTGTTTCAGCTACGCTGAATTGCACTTCGGCGCCTTGGCTTTGTCCAATCCAGTTTCGCTGAGCTTCCTTGATGCTGTCGGTCCAGTCCAGATCATTCAAGTCATCCAATAGCCGTTTGGCATATGCTGAAATGCGCATGATCCATTGCCGCATTCTTTTGCGTTGAACGGGATGCCCTCCTCGCTCGCTCAACCCGTCTTTGACCTCATCATTGGCCAACACAGTTCCAAGAGCAGGACACCAATTGACTTCGCTGTCGGCGAGGTAGGCCAACCTAAATTCCATGAGGATTTTAGACTTTGCTGATTCAGAGCAATTATTCCATTGCGCTGCAGAGAGATTTCCATTGAAATCGTCTCCCCATGGAGCACTCACCTGAGCGGGCAGGTGATCCCACCATTTTGAGTCGCAGTCTGGAGCAACATTGCTCAAGCCACTGGCTTCTAGCGCTTCGATGAGCTCAGCGATCGGCCGAGCCTTGTCGGCGTGAACATCATACCATGATTCGAAAAGTTGACCAAATATCCACTGGGTCCACCGGTAGTATTTTGGATCGCTAGTTCGCACTTCGCGCCCCCAGTCATAACAGAACCCCATTTGCTCCAATTGTTCCCGATAGCGCTTGATATTGGTTTCGGTGGTGATGGCAGGGTGCTGTCCTGTTTGAATTGCATACTGTTCGGCAGGTAGTCCAAAGCTATCGTAACCCATAGGGTGGAGCACGTTAAAGCCTTGGTGCCTTTTGTACCGTGCAAAGACATCGCTCGCGATGTAGCCAAGCGGATGCCCAACATGCAGGCCCGCACCTGATGGATAGGGGAACATGTCCAGCACATAGTACTTCGGTCGGTTTGGGTCCTCTTCAACGTGGTAAGCGTTGTCCGCTTTCCATTGCGCTTTCCAGCGCTTTTCGATGGCTTGAAAATCGTATTCCATGGGTATCTGCCTGTTCGACGCAAAGGTACTCCTCGAATACGGCCATAAAGATGCCCTCTGCGAATATCTTTGCGCAGTGTATTTGAGTAAAACACCACCGATTCTGAAGGCAATGGCCTCGCAACTGACCTGGTCAGGTCCGGTTGAGGTCGATGGCCAACCCGCTGTTTATTTGACCTTTGACGATGGTCCGCATCCTGAGATCACAGTGGAAGTGTTAGACGTACTGGCTAGAAATAAGGTTCCTGCGACTTTTTTTTGTGTTGGGAAAAATGCAGAAAAACACCCTCAAATCATTCGCCGAATACGCGATGAAGGCCACGAAGTAGGCAACCACACGTACGCGCATGAATCGGGGTGGAAAACGTCGAACTTTCAGTACTTAAAGAGTTATGCTCGTTGCCAAGAACTCTTGGATGCCAGATCGTTTCGGCCGCCTTATGGCCGCATCACACGATCGCAGGCTGCCGCTCTTCAGGACGAGACAAACATCATTATGTGGGATGTGCTCAGTGGAGATTTCGACGAAAACAAAACCGCAGACATGTGTTTTGACGAGCTACTCACCAATACCAGACCTGGGGCCATTGTGGTCTTTCACGATTCCGTGAAGGCCGCAGATCGCATGCTTCCTGTTCTTGAACCTTATTTGCGCTGGCTTCACGAAGAGGGTTATACCTGCAGGTTACTCCCCGTCTCCAGCTGAATCTGAGTTGCTTTCTTCCTCTGCTTTTTTAGCAGCATTTCGCAACATGGTCAATTTTGCTCGGATGTCTTCCATCTCTTTCCGATCATCTTCCATGGATTTTGCATATTGAGCTCGAATGCTCTCCGCACCTTTACCGGTGAAACGTTCAATGTTTTCCTCCGTCTTGTTTACGCGGGTTTTGATTCTGTCCATTTTTTCACGCAGAATTCGTTGTTCCCTACGAATGCTTTGCGTGTCAGAGCTGACCAAATGGTCGATGCGTTGTTTGTATGTCTCCATCGCCCGCTCCGACTTTTGCGCACTCAGTCCGTCATAGTGGACATCCATCGCCGTTCGGTACGCATTCATAATCGCGTCGAGGGAATTTCGTGGAATGAAACCGATGGCGTTCCAGCGCTCTGAAAACGACTTCAATGCAGCCAGATCATCTTTCCTTTTTTCAGTAAGAGCATAGGCCTTGATCTCGTCGATAAGGGCTTTCTTTTCTGCCAGGTTTTTCTTTTCTTCTTCAATTCTACCCGCCATTTCTGACTTCCGAGCCTTGAAAAAGCCATCTTGGATTTTGCGGAATTTCCCCCAGAGTTTTTGCTCTTCACGTGGTGAGCAAGCGCCGACTTCTTTCCATTCTTTCTGGAGGTCCATCATTTGAGGAGCCGTCTCTTTCCAGTTGGTGTCTTTTGCCAACTCTTGCGCCTTTTCTAGTAGGGCGAGCTTCTTTTCTTTGAAAGCTTTTGTTGACTCCTTTTGGTCGTCGTAAAACAATTGCTTCTTCGCGAAGAATACATCAGCCAATTCGCGAAACTGGCCCCACAAAACTTCGTTTTGATCTTTGCCCGCAAAGCCGGTTGTTTTCCACCCTTGTTGCAAAGCAATCACTTTTGAGGTGGCTGCTTGCCATGCATCGTGGCTTGCAGCTACTTCTTCCGCCACCACTGCACGCAGTTGTTCAATCAGTGCGGTTTTTTTCTCGGCATGTCCGAGGAAAGTGGCCTTCACTTGTTGATAGTGCTCCTTCACTTCGTCAAAAACAGGGCGAATCATTCCGAAGAACTCATCCGCCATCTCTTTGTAATTTTCACGGGGTGATGGACCGATGTCCAACCATTGTTTTTGAATCAAACGCGCTTCCTTTTGGCGTTCTTTGAGTGACTCAACAGCAGTCATTGCCTTTGCTTTTTCAATCAGATCTTCTTTCTTTTTCTGATTGACTTTGAGGTCATGTTCCTTGAGCTCTTTGTAAATGTTGATGTTGTAGAAGAACTCATCTTGCAATCGGTAGTAATGATCATGCACTTCTTTGTGCCGATCGCCAGGCACTTCACCAACCTTGCTCCACGCTTCCCGCACTTCATTGAACACAACAAACGCGGCCCCTATTTTTTCTTCTTCCTGTATGGTGTGCCGCAATCGCTCAAGCATTGCCAGTTTTGTTTCGAGATTGGCTCGTTGCTCCTCAGCGACTTGCTTTCGCCACTCCTTTTCCCGGTTCTTGAATTGGGAAATGGTCTCTTCGAACAGTGCCTCTTCAGGTGCTGCCACATATTCAAAAACTTCCGAAGTGCTCCCTTCGGCAGGGGTCCAAGCCTCTCGTTGCTTGCGGACTTCTTCTTGGGTCAGGCTGCGGAACTCTTCCATCGCAGATCGTACGTCGGCGCGGATGCTTTCTAAGTCTTCTTGCCCAAGCAAGGTTTGGATGCGTTCTAATATCTCAGACCTCATCGGTCGCGTATTTAAAATTCAGGACTGCAAATATCGGTTAAACCCTTGTTTTGACGCTATTTTCGGGCAAATTCAAGTCCAAAAAATGGAAGAGTGGCTGAATAAGATGCGAAAATGGTGTTCCATTCGAGAGCGTTGCGTGTATGATGTGCGGGCCAAATTGTTGAAGGCTGAGATTTCAGAAACTGAGTCACAACAGGTGATTGCGAGATTAATCGAGGAAGACTTTATGTCTGAGAATCGTTTTCTGGAATCGTATATTCGGACGCACATTGAATTCAAAGGATGGGGCCCACACAAGGTTGCAAGTGGGTTGAAAATCAAAGGTTTTGATTCTTCTACGGCTTGGAATGCGGTGAATTCTTGGAATCAAAAGGACTTTGAACACGCTTTGGACCGTTTGCTGAACCGAAAGGCAGATGAGTGGCACGAAAACAGGGAGCGTGTGATTCGTTTTTTGATTTCACGGGGCTATAGAATGGAAGACATCTTACGCCAAGGGGCGGCTTTGGAACAGGGGTGAATTAACTTTGCGAATTCATGATTACGATTGACCAAATAAATGCGCTTCGAAAACGCATCGAGGACTTAAGGGGCTACTTGTCGATAGACGAGAAGGCCATTGAGATTGCGGAGGAAGAAAAGGCTACGCAAGACCCGGATTTCTGGACGAATTCGAAAGAAGCGGAATTGGTTATGAAGCGCATTCGAACGCTGAAAACATGGACGGGCAGTTTCAATGATTGCCTTGGTTCATTGGATGACGCTCAGGTGCTTTTCGAATTTTTGAAAGCTGGCGAAGCAGAAGAATCAGAGTTTAACGCTGCGTTCGAGGTGGCCATAAAGGCCGTTGAGGAATTGGAGTTTAAAAACATGTTGAGCGCTGAAGAGGACAACCTCAATGCTGTCATGCAAATCACCTCGGGTGCAGGCGGGACTGAGAGTTGTGATTGGGCTTCCATGCTGATGCGGATGTATCGGATGTATGGCGATCGCGCTGGATTTAAGGTCAAAGAGCTCGACATGCAGGAAGGCGACGTTGCAGGCATAAAGCAGGTGACTTTGGAGTTTGATGGTGATTTTGCTTTCGGTATGTTAAAAGGCGAAAATGGCGTTCATCGTTTGGTTCGCATCAGCCCGTTTGACAGCCAAGCCAGACGGCACACGTCGTTTGTTTCTGTCTATGTTTACCCGCTTGTGGATGATTCCATTGAGATTGAAGTGAGCCCCGCAGACATTTCGTGGGATACGTTTCGCTCGGGCGGAGCAGGGGGTCAAAACGTGAATAAAGTTGAAACGGGTGTTCGACTGCGTCACGCTCCAACAGGCATCATCATCGACAACACCGAAACCCGCTCTCAGCTCGGCAATAAAGAGAAAGCCATGCAGCTTCTTAAGTCACAGCTGTTTGAAATGGAAAGGGCTCGCAGAAACGAAGCCCGCGCAGAGATTGAGGCTGGAAAGAAGAAAATCGAATGGGGATCTCAGATTCGCTCTTATGTGATGCAGCCCTACAAGATGATCAAGGATGTCCGCACCAGTTACGAGACTTCGAACGTCGAAGCGGTGATGAACGGAGACCTCGAAGGCTTCCTCAAGGCATTCTTGATGCAAGCCGGATCTGGAGCAAAAAGCATTGAATAAACAGTTCGCATCCCCCGCAACCCATCCCATCAACATGAGTTTATTTCGCATTGAAAAGGACACCATTGGCGAAGTCAAGGTGCCAAAAGAGGCCCTTTGGGGTCCGCAAACTGAGCGCTCACGCAATAATTTCAAGATTGGGCCCAAGGCATCCATGCCAATGGAGGTGGTGCAAGCATTTGCATACTTGAAAAAAGCAGCCGCCTTGACCAATGCAGAGTTGGGCGGTTTGGATAGCAAGAAGCGCGATTTGATCGCAGCGGCCTGCGATGAGATTGTTGCAGGCAAGTGGGACGCTCAATTTCCACTTGTGATCTGGCAAACGGGTTCTGGAACCCAGTCCAACATGAACGTGAATGAAGTGGTTGCAAACCGATCGCATCAGCTGAATGGCGGAACGGTTGGTGAAGGAGACCGCCCAGTTCATCCCAATGACGACGTAAACAAATCACAATCCTCCAACGACACATTTCCAACGGCAATGCACATCGCTGCATACCGCATGATTGTTGGAACGACAATCCCGGGAGTCGAGCAGCTCAGAGATGCTTTGGAAGCGAAATCAAACGCCTTTTCGGAGGTAGTCAAGATTGGCCGCACCCATTTGATGGATGCTACACCATTGACGTTGGGGCAGGAATTTGGTGGGTACGTTGCACAACTGAACTATGGCCTGAAAGCACTTCGAAATTCCTTGGCTCATTTGTCTGAGTTAGCGCTTGGAGGTACGGCTGTTGGAACAGGAATCAACACCCCTGAAGGTTATGCAGAGCGGGTCGCGGAGCACATTGCGGAACTGACGGGTCATCCATTTGTAACCGCTGTCAACAAGTTTGAGGCGCTTGCTGCGCACGATGCCATTGTCGAGTCACACGGAGCGCTCCGGCAGTTGGCGGTTTCGCTCAATAAAATTGCGAATGACATCCGGTTGATGTCGTCGGGCCCACGCTCGGGCATTGGAGAAATTATCATTCCGGCCAATGAACCAGGTTCCAGCATCATGCCAGGCAAGGTCAATCCAACCCAATGCGAGGCCATTACGATGGTGTGCGCTCAGGTGATGGGAAATGACGTTGCCATTGCTGTTGGTGGTGCGCAGGGTCACTACGAATTGAATGTTTTCAAACCCATGATGGCACGGAATATTTTGGAAAGTGCGCAACTCATTGGCGATGCTTGCGCATCATTCAGCGCGCATTGCGTCGAGGGCATCGAGCCAAATCATGACCGGATTGAAGAGTTGGTGCAGAACAGCCTCATGCTGGTCACTGCACTCAACACAAAGATTGGCTACTACAAAGCCGCAGAAATTGCCAATAAAGCCCACACCGAGGGTACTACCCTGAAGGAAGCTGCGCTTTCGACGGGCTATTTGACCGAAGCGGAATATGACGCCTGGGTGGTTCCGGCAAACATGACGGGAAGAGGTTAGGCCTTGGAAACGAAGCTCGATATCAACGCGTTTTGCGCGTTTTCATTTCGGTGACGAGCTGCTTGATCCACTGCTCTTCTGATTTCGGACAAACCAAAAGTGCATCTTCCGTGTCGACGACAATGAAATCGTTTAGCCCACGGATAGCAACTATTTTTTTCTTTTTTTCAGCATCGGTTACCACAACATTCCCCGCTGCTTCGTGGGCCCAAAGCTCAGATCCCGTTGTCCCGTTTCCATGCTCATCCAAAGGCAATTTTTCGTGCAATGACCCCCATGTTCCGAGGTCACTCCACCCGAAATCAGACAAAACCACAGCAACATTGGGCGCTTTTTCCATGATTCCATAGTCGATGGAAATATTTTCGCAATCGCCATAAATCAACTGAATCGCAGACTTTTCTGCTGGGGTCGAGAAGGCTGCAGCGCTTTCTTGGAAAAGATCTTGCATTTCAGGCAGGTGCTTTTCAAAGGCAGCGGTTATGTTTTGTAAGCTCCAAATGAAAATCCCTGAATTCCAATAGAAGTCTCCAGAAGCGAGAAATTGTTCGGCTAATTCGCGTTGAGGTTTTTCGGTAAACGTTTTCACAGATCGAATTCGGTTGTCATCGACGTCGGGCAGGTCCTCGAATTGGATGTATCCATAACCGGTATCTGGACGCGAAGGCTTGATGCCCAGGGTTACCAATTGATTCGTACTCAAGCTGTGTTCCGCGGCAAGTTGGGCGATTTCCAAGAAATCGTCTTCTTTCAAAATCAGGTGATCCGAGGGTGCCACAATCATGACCGCCTCCGACGCTTTGTCACCGGCCTTGTTGGCCACCCAATGATTGGCATAAGCGATACAAGGTGCGGTGTTGCGCATGAAAGGCTCACACAGAACGTTTTCAGGGGGCAGTTGACCCAAGTGCTCATGCACCAAGCCACGGTACCGCTCTTGCGTTACAACGACGATATTTTCATTGGGCACCATCCGGCAAAGTCGGTCGTAAGTCATTTGAATCAATGACCTGCCAGTGCCAAGTATGTCGAGAAATTGTTTGGGTTGTGTTTCACGGCTCATCGGCCAAAAACGGCTTCCAATTCCACCGGCCATGATGACCGCATAAGTATTCGATTGCTTCAAGTCAAGGTTGTGTTAAGGTCAATGAAGCGGGAGCTGAAACACTTGACCACTGCGGACAATCACACTTTTGCGTTCTTCGCTGCTGCTGGCAGCTGCTGAGGAAGAACCCCATGCAAAGCATGCCAACAATGAAAAGTGTGTGGTTTCGCGTCTCCATTGAGCACAAAAATACGCCGCTCAGCGTTTAACTTAGCCGCATGCGGTGGATGTTTCATGTTGGGCGTTACATGCAATTGTTAGCGAAGAGCTTCCGCAAACCTGAAAAGGGACGGATGTTTAGGGAGCTCTTTGTCCAAGAATTGGAGTCCATTGGCATCCAATCTGTGGGAATCGTTTCGTTGCTCAGTTTGTTCATGGGAGCGGTGATTTGCCTGCAGACGGCTCATCAAATCGGAGGATGGATTCCGGCCTATACCATCGGGTTTACAGTGCGACAAACGATGATATTGGAGTTTTCACCTACGTTGATCCCAGTGATTTTAGCTGGAAAAGTGGGGTCGAACATTGCCTCGCAATTGGGAAGTATGCGGGTGACGGAGGAAATAGATGCGTTGGAAATAATGGGTGTAAACAGCGCGAGTCACTTGATTCTCCCTAAGATTTTGGCAGGCGTTTTGATTGTGCCATTTCTTGTCATCCTGAGCATGGTACTTGGGGTGGGAGCAGGTGCTTGGATAGCCGTTGCAACAGGTGTCAGCACACTCGCAGATTTTGAATACGGCATGCAAGTTGATTTCCGTGTTTTTGATGTCTCCTATGCGCTAATCAAAACGGTCATCTTTGGTTTTATCCTTACGAGCGTTTCTGCTTACCACGGATACTACGCGTCAGGAGGACCGATCGAAGTGGGGCGGTCCAGCACACGAGCAGTGGTCTGGTCTGTGGTGATCATCATGGTTTCCAACCTAATCATCACTCAAATGTTGCTGAATTAAAAGGCCAGAGAATGATCGAATTGCATAACATTTCCAAGTCTTTTGGCACCCATGATGTCCTCAAAGAAGTCTCTGCTTCCTTTGAGAGAGGCAAGGTGAATTTTGTCATCGGACGAAGTGGCAGTGGCAAGAGTGTCCTGACAAAATGCACTGTGGGTTTGATTGAGCCTGATGTCGGCCATGTGGAATACGATGGCCGCAATTTTACGAGCATGTCTCTCAAGGACCGCAAAGCCATCCGCCAAGAAATTGGGATGCTTTTTCAGGGTTCTGCATTGTTTGACAGCATGTCGGTTGAAGACAATGTGCGCTTTCCGCTTCGGATGTTTAGTGGTCTAAATGAAAAAGAAATTGAACTGCGCGCCGCAGCTTGCTTGGAGCGTGTTGAGTTGGCTGATGCAGGAGCTCGCTTCCCATCGGAGTGCAGCGGTGGAATGCAGAAGCGCGTGGGAATTGCGCGGGCAATTGCAATGAACCCAAAATACTTGTTTTGCGATGAACCCAACTCAGGGTTGGACCCACAAACGGCCATTGTCATTGATCAATTGATCAAAGAAATCACCGATGAATATCAAATGACGACCGTGGTGATTTCGCACGACATGAACAGTGTCATGGAGGCAAGCGACACCATCCATTTTGTACATGAAGGATCAATTTTGTGGAACGGAGATCGCCACCAATTGCTCCGAGGTGGTGTGGAAGAACTTGAGTCTTTTGTCTTTGCCTCGGATTTGATGCGTCAAATCCGTCAAAATCAAACCAAAGATTGATTCATGTCAGCTCGAGATTCATCGAAAATCCCCTTGAATTTTGATCGTCGGACTCCTGAGGAGATGGAATCGGCTTCTCGGGCTATGCTTGAGCGCTATCAATCGCGACGAACAGTGCGGCATTTCTCCAAAGATCCATTGCCAATGGACGTGGTTGAACGGTGTGTTCTTGCCGCTGGTACTGCACCTTCAGGAGCGCACAAGCAGCCTTGGTTCTTTTGCATCATCACTGATGCCAAGGTGAAAAAACAAATTCGCGAAGCAGCAGAGAAAGAGGAATATGCCAATTATAATGGGCGAATGTCAGAGCGTTGGTTGAAAGATTTGGAGCCGTTTGACACAAACCACCTAAAACCACATTTGGAGGATGCCCCTGCATTGATAGCGGTGTTTCGACAAGCGTGGCAGCCAGACGAATCAGAGGGAAAAAAGCAAAATTACTATGTGCAGGAATCTGTTGGGATTGCCTGTGGCATGCTTTTATCCGCTTTGCACGAATCTGGCATCGCAGCTTTGACCCATACGCCATCTCCAATGAGCTTTTTGTGCGATATTCTCGGCCGGCCACCCCACGAAAAGGCTTATTTGCTTCTGCCGATTGGTTATCCAGCGAAAGACTGTGAGGTGCCTGATATTGCTAGGAAATCACTTGCTGGTATTAGCGAGAACTTTGATTCAACAACAAAGTAATTGCAGTCGTTTGACATAAAAATTAAAATAAACCGCGGAGGTTACCTTTTCCTTTGGTTACTTTGCGCCCCGATAAACAGAGATAAGCTATGTCTGATATTCAAGAAAAAGTAACGGCGATCATCGTCGACAAGTTGGGAGTTGATGCCGGAGAAGTTAACATCGAAGCAAGTTTCACCAATGATTTGGGGGCTGATTCTTTGGACACGGTAGAGCTCATTATGGAGTTCGAAAAAGAATTCAATATTGCCATTCCGGACGATCAAGCTGAAAAGATCAGCACAGTAGGCCAAGCGGTCGACTACATCACAGAGCACGCGAAATAACCCGAGCTCCATGGAGCTGAAAAGGGTTGTTGTAACGGGTCTTGGGGCGATTACGCCTCTGGGCAACGACGTACGCGCCTACTGGGAAGGTTTGGTCAATGGAGTGAGCGGGGCTGCCCCGATCACAAAGTTTGATGCCGAAAACTTCAAGACAAAATTTGCTTGCGAGGTCAAGGACTTTGACGTTGCGCAGTTTTTGGAGCGAAAGGAGTCACGTAGAATGGACCTCTTTGCCCAGTATGCGGTAGTCTGCTCAGATGAAGCAATTAAAGATGCTGGCCTCGAGGAAGAAGAAGGTGTCGTCAACCCGGACAGGGTCGGCGTTATCTGGGGTTCTGGAATTGGAGGTTTCCAAACGTTCATGAGCGAGGCGCTCAACTTTCATAAGAATGGTGGCATTCCTCGATTCAGTCCATTCTTCATTCCTATGATGATTTCGGACATCGCTGCAGGTCACATTAGCATGCGACATGGTTTCAGAGGTCCAAACTTTTGTACTGTTTCAGCATGCGCAAGTGGAACAAACGCGATGATTGATGCTTTCAATTACATCCGTTTGGGAAAGGCTGATGTGATGGTTACGGGCGGTTCAGAGGCTGCTGTTACGGAAGGAGGCATTGGAGGATTCAACGCTTTGAAGGCATTGTCCACCCGAAATGATGATCCATCCACTGCATCTCGTCCGTTCGATTCGACACGTGATGGTTTTGTCCTTGGCGAAGGCGGAGGGGCCATCATTTTAGAAGATTATGATCACGCTGTGGCAAGAGGGGCCAAGATCTATTGCGAAATGGTAGGTGGTGGAATGAGTGCAGATGCGCATCACATTACGGCGCCACACCCCGAAGGTTTGGGGGCTTTAAATGTCATGAAGTCTGCGCTTGACGATGCATTCATGCATCCGTCGGAAGTAGATTATGTGAATGTGCATGGAACTTCAACTCCACTGGGTGATGTCGCCGAAACCAAAGCGATTCAAGGTGTCTTTGGGGATCATGCCTACGATTTAAACATCTCTTCGACGAAGTCGATGACGGGTCATTTGCTCGGCGCTGCTGGTGCAATTGAAGGAATTGCGTGCATTTTGGCGATCAAAAATGGCATCATTCCACCGACCATTAATTTCGAGCATGCGGACGATCAACTCGACCAAAAACTTGATTTTACGTTCAATAAAGCCAAAAAGCGCACGGTTCGTGCAGCGCTTTCAAACACGTTTGGGTTTGGGGGTCACAACGCTTCGGTGTTGTTTCGTGAATTCAAAGCATAACCGCTGAAGGCTGTGGGATTATTGAATTCCAGACGAATAAGTGACTTCAAGTTTCCGAGCCGAAAACGCAGCGCTTTCGAATCCTTCGTTCGTGCGGAATTTGGTGTTCGTCCCATACAAAAGGCTTGGTATGATGAAGCGATGACGCATGCCTCTTTGTCTGCAGACTTGGGCCCCAATCAGATCGCCAATGAAAGGCTTGAATTTTTGGGAGACGCTGTCCTCGGTGCGATAGTTGCTAAACGTGTGTTCGACGAATTCCCTCAAGATGACGAGGGTCCGCTGACGCAACGCAAAGCGCGCTTGGTGAGTCGCAAAGCGTTGAATCAAATAGGGGAGTCCATGGGATTAGGCGCGTTTATTCGCGTAAAAATGGGTCGGTCAAAGATTCCTGCAACTGTTATAGGAAATGCTCTAGAAGCGCTGATCGGCGCGATTTACATCGATCACGGCTACCGCAAAACGGAGCGGGCTGTGCTTCGTATGTTCGAGCGTCATCAATTGAGCAACGGAGAATTTTTTGCCACGGATTTTAAATCGAGAGTGCAGGAATGGGCTCAGCAATCCGCCAAATCAGTCGAGTACTCTTTGCTCGGTGAATCCATGGTGGAGGGGAGAAATTCCTATGAGATGGAGCTATTGATTGGAGGGCAATCGATGGGAAAGGGCGTTGGTTCGTCAAAGAAAGGAGCGGAGCAAGCAGCAGCGGAAGCGGCGAGTCGAAACATTCCGTTGTAATTGTGCATGTTAATGGCGCATTGATACCGGTGAAACGAAATGCTCAGGGTATATTTGCCGAATGCAGTGGCTTGACGACGATTTTGCAGACTCATGCGATTTTGAATTAATCGGTTTGAGCAGTCACCTTCCACCGCAGCGGTTGTGTTGGGAGCTCAATCGCGCCATGGGCTGGAACTTGGCGTTCAGTCACATGCTTGACATTGCTCAGAAAAAAGGCAATTCAAGCCACACTGTTTACCGGTCCAATGAAACCGATGACACAGGCCAAGGTGCTTTCCATGTTGTCGAGAATAAGCTGCCTGAAGGCATAATAGCTCGATTTCAGGGAGCATCAGCATTGGATTACCTCCTTCACATGGGTGAAGGCTGTGAGCAAGCTGAGGTGCTGATTCCTTCTTTGCGGAAGGTGAAGGGCGTTAATTATGCTCAATCCCTTGACCCACTGCATTCCGGGGCAATAGAACATTTGGCCTTGATTGATTTGATCCCACTCGAGGATTGAGAAAAGACAGAAGAGAAAGAAATGAAACGAACGAAAATAGTTGCAACCATGGGGCCAGCGTCCTCATCAGAGGAAAAGCTCAAGGCTTTGATTCATGCTGGAATGAATGTAGCGCGCCTGAATTTTTCTCACGGGGAATATGCTGTGCACGGTCAGACCATTGCCAACATTCGAAAGGTAGACGAGGAATTGGGCACACACACTGCCTTATTAGCAGATTTACAAGGTCCAAAATTACGGGTTGGGGACATTGAAGGAGGAGAAATGGAGTTGATCAACGGAGAAGAGTTGATCATTCGGACAGGACAGGAATCAGGAAAAGACGGGGTGGTTTATACCAGCTATAAACAATTCGCACGTGATGTAACAGCAGGCGAGCCTGTGCTCATGGACGATGGTAAGCTTGAGCTTAGAGTGCTTCAAACGGATGGCAAGCATGAAGTAAAATGTGAAGTCATTCATGGTGGTAAGTTGAAGCCTAGAAAAGGGATCAACTTGCCTTCAACAGCGATATCGCTTCCATGCATCACAGAAAAGGATGAGGCTGACTTGGCGTTTGCCCTGGAACAAGACGTTGATTGGGTGGGGCTTTCATTTGTTCGAAATGCGCAAGACATAACGGATCTGAGGGATCGAATACAAGAAGCTGGAAAGCATGCGCGCATCGTAGCAAAAATTGAGAAGCCAGAAGCGCTAGAAGATTTGGACGCAATCTTGGATTTGACTGATGCGGTGATGGTAGCCCGAGGCGACTTAGGGGTTGAGATCCCAAAGCAGGAGGTGCCGTTGGTTCAAAAAGACATCATCAAAAAGTGCATGTTGCTTGGCCGACCGGTCATTGTTGCGACACAAATGATGGAGTCCATGATTGAACATTCTGTGCCGACAAGAGCAGAGGTCAATGATGTGGCCAATGCGGTTTTGGATGGTGCTGATGCCGTCATGTTGAGTGCTGAGACTTCTGTGGGAGCGTTTCCCGTGGAAGCGGTGCAGGCGATGACAGACATCATTCATTCCATGGAAGGGCATGATGCGATGTTCAACCATGAACGCCCTCCTCTGAGTCCAGAAGATGATCGATTTATCAGTGATAGCATGTGTTACAATGCCTGTCGACTCGCAAAGCGCGTCAATGCCACGGCCATTGTTACGATGACTTTCAGCGGCTACACGGCGATTCAAGTCTCCAGTCAGCGGCCCAAGGCACATGTCTACATGTTTACAGCCAACAAAAAAGTGCTTGGACAGATGTCATTGGTTTGGGGTGTGACGGCCTTTCCTTACCTCAAAATGGTCAGCACGGACCACACCATTGCAGACATCAAATTTGAATTGACCAAAATGGGGGTTGTTGCAAAAGGCGATTTTGTCATTCACCTCGCGAGCATGCCCATCGCTGAGGCGGGCATGACCAACATGGTTAAGCTCAGTCAAGTGTAGAAAAATCAGCGTTTTAGTATTCGCATCCTCCTTTTGTTGGTGCTATCTTCGCGGCTGCGCATGCACGCAACGAAACGGCCATCAGAATGAGTGATTCTCCTGTACAATCTTCTTTCCCCGAACGGGGTTCCCTGAACTTGCCCGATGTAGCAAGTGAGATCTTGAAACGTTGGGAGCGTGAAAACACCTTTCAACGGAGCATTGACTCGCGACCGGAAGACAGGCCTTATGTCTTCTTTGAGGGTCCGCCATCAGCAAATGGAAAGCCGGGCATTCATCATGTTATGGCTCGTGCTATCAAAGACATTTTCTGCCGTTTTCACACCCTGAAAGGTTACCGTGTTGAGCGCAAAGCGGGTTGGGACACCCACGGATTGCCGGTTGAACTTGGAGTGGAGAAAGAACTCGGAATCACCAAGGAAGACATCGGAGTTAAGCTCACCATTGAGGAGTACAACGACGCTTGCCGGAAGGCGGTGATGCGCTATACAGACATTTGGAACGACCTCACTCATAAGATGGGCTATTGGGTCGACATGGAGGAGCCATATGTCACTTACGAGAACAAGTACATCGAAAGTGTGTGGTGGCTCTTGAAGCAATTGGATAAAAAGGATCTGCTGTACAAAGGCTATACGATTCAACCGTATAGTCCAGCGGCAGGAACAGGACTGAGTTCGCATGAGCTGAATCAACCAGGAGCGTACCGGGATGTCAAGGACACCACAATTGTAGCGCAATTTCGATCACTGCATGACTGTGCAGCAAGGATTTTGGAGCATGCCGGCTCTGAGAAAGCTGCCGAACTCTCGCATTTGCCCGTGGATTTCCTGGCTTGGACGACGACCCCTTGGACACTCCCGTCCAATACGGCATTGACAGTCGGCCCCAACATTGATTATGCACTGGTTTTGACCAAGAATCGTTACACCCACGAAGAAGGGTTGGTCGTTTTAGCGGCTGATTTGGTGGGGAAACATTTCGGTGGAAAAAAATCACCTGAGCACGAGGTCATTGCGCAGATGAAAGGCACCGATTTGTGCGGTGCACGCTATGAGCAGTTGCTGGATTGGGCAGAACCCATGGAAAATGTGGAACAGGCGTTTCGTGTGATCCCAGGAGATTTTGTCACAACGGAGGATGGAACGGGCATTGTTCATACCGCGCCGACTTTTGGCGCGGATGATGCTCGGGTTGCATCTGCCGCGGGCGTACCTCCACTACTTGTGGACGATGGATCAGGTCACGGAGTTCCACTTGTGGATATGCAAGGTCGCTTTCGAACGGGTGTCGGACCATTTGCAGGGCAGTTTGTCAAGCAAGAGTACTACGACGAGGCGGATGTTCCAGAGCGATCGGTGGATGTTGAGATTGCCATTTTGTTGAAGGAAAAAGGACAGGCATTCTTAGTGGAGAAATACGAGCACAATTACCCGCATTGCTGGAGAACGGACAAACCTGTATTGTATTATCCCTTGGACAGTTGGTTCGTTCGTTCGACGGCCGCTAAGGAACGCATGCAGGAGTTGAATGATACCATTCGGTGGAAGCCTGCGAGCACAGGCAGTGGGAGATTTGGAAAGTGGCTGGAAAACTTAAACGATTGGAACCTCAGCCGCTCTCGTTTTTGGGGCATTCCGATTCCTATTTGGTCAACTGAAGATGGGGCAGAACGCATTTGCATCGGCTCTGTAGAAGAATTGAAACAAGCGTGTGAGGCATCTGTCAAAGCGGGCATAATGACTTCCAATCCTTTGGGGGAATTTGCACCGGGAGACATGTCAAAGGAAAATTACGAAGCCTTTGACCTTCACAAGCATTCTGTGGATGGAATCGTGCTGGTCTCAAAGTCAGGTACGCCCATGCACCGTGAGGCGGATTTAATTGATGTTTGGTTCGACAGCGGTTCGATGCCATACGCACAATGGCATTATCCTTTTGAAAACAAAGACCGCATCGACGAAGCGAAATCCTTTCCTGCAGATTTCATTGCAGAGGGAGTCGATCAAACCCGCGGATGGTTCTACACGATGCACGCAATTGGTACCATGGTTTTTGATTCGGTGGCCTATAAAAATGTCGTGAGCAACGGACTTGTTTTGGATAAGCAAGGACTGAAAATGTCCAAACGATTGGGGAATGCGGTGGATCCATTCGAAACACTGGATGCCTTCGGACCTGATGCCACCCGCTGGTACATGATCAGCAACGCCCAGCCATGGGATAATCTGAAGTTTGACTCGGACGGCATCATAGAAGTGCAGCGCAAGTTTTTCGGGACGCTTCACAACACCTATAATTTTCTTGCGCTTTACGCCAACATTGATGGGTATACTGGCAGCGAATCAATCATTGCCGTTCAAGACCGTCCGGAAATTGATCGTTGGATTCTTTCTCGTTTGCATTCTTTGATCCAGGAGGTGGATGCCGCATACGGCGAATTAGAGCCGACAAAAGCAGCACGTGCTATCCAAGAATTTACGATTGACGAGCTGTCCAATTGGCACGTTCGATTGTCTCGCAGGCGCTTCTGGAAGGGAGAGATGAGCGAGGACAAATTGAGCGCCTATCAGACGTTGCACCAGTGCCTAAAATCATTGGCCATCATTGCTTCTCCGATAGCACCTTTCTATTGTGATCGTTTGCATCAAGACATCAATCCGGACGCCGACTCTGTCCACCTCATGGAATTCCCTCAAGTGGATGCTGAGTGCATCGACAAGGAATTGGAGGAGCGAATGAAACTTGCGCAGCAGATTAGTTCGCAGGCTCTCTCGTTGCGCAAGCGCGAAAAGATTCGTGTGCGACAGCCGCTTCGCCGAATCCTCGTTCCGGTTTTAGACGAAACGGTTGAAAGCCGGATTCGCGCAGTAGAACAATTGATTTGCGGCGAGATAAACGTCAAGCAAGTGGAGCTATTGAAGGATGAGTCGGATTCTGAGGTTTCGATTGTGAAGCGCGTCAAGCCAGATTTTAAGGCTTTGGGACCGCGCTTTGGCAAGCGCATGAAATCCATTGCAGCTGCGGTCAACGCGTTGGATGCAGATGGCATTGCCACGCTGGAACGAATCGGCCAAATTGAGGTGACTCCTGAGGATGGTCAGGGCCCGGCTGTGATTTCCACGTCGGATGTAGAAATTATGACGGATGACATTCCGGGATGGTTGGTTTCCAGCGCTTCAGGTGTCACCGTGGCCTTGGACATTACACTGGATGAAGCGTTGCGTTCAGAGGGGATGGCAAGGGAGTTGATCAATCGGGTGCAGAATGTCCGCAAGGATGGTGGATTGGAGGTTACGGACAGGATTCAGTTGACACTTGATGCCACCGATGAAGTTCGTGCCGCAATCGAAAGGAATTTGGATTATATTCGGGTCGAAACTCTAGCAGATGAGGTGAGGTGGCAGAAACCGAATGGTGCTACCGAAGTTGATTTAGGTGAGGGAATCACCTTGTACATTGGAGTGGATAAATTGAATTGAACATTGAGCAATGGCTGAAACACGATACACCGACTCAGACTTGAAGGAATTTCAGGGTTTGATTGACGAAAAGCTGAAAACAGCACGTGAGAATTATGACGAATTGCAGCGTGCTCTTTCACACCAAGACGACAACACCACGGACGACACTTCTCCAACTTTCAAAATGATGGAAGATGGTTCGGAAACGATGAGTCGCGAGGAAACGGCCCAGTTAGCTGCGCGCCAAGAGAAGTTTATCCGAAACCTTGAAAATGCGTCGCTTCGCATCAAGAATAAAACCTACGGAATTTGCCGTGTTACCGGCAAGTTGATCCCGAAGGAACGTCTCCGATTGGTGCCGCACGCGACCATGTCTATTGAGGCGAAGAACAAGCAGTAAAAACGGCTAAACACCAGTCAATTGAGCACTCCCAGAACCTTTACAGGCTGGATTTCCCTCGTTGTTCTGCCTCTTTTGGTCTGTGATCAGGCCATTAAAATCTGGATTAAACTCAATTTTGCAGTTGGGCAGCGAGCGTCCTTTATTCCAGGCCTTTTGGAACTGCAGTTCATTGAAAACGAGGGCATGGCTTTTGGTTGGGCACTGCCTGGAGTGACGGGCAAGTTGGTCCTCACCACTTTTCGCCTTTTTGCGGCCGTTGGCATTGGATTCTATTTAAACAAACTGATTCGTTCAGAGGTGCACAAAGGGCTTTTGACTTGTGTTTCATTTGTGTGGGCAGGTGCTATAGGAAACATCATTGACAGTGCCGTTTACGGTCAGCTGTTTACCCGGAGCTCGTGGGGGATGATGGCAGATTGGGCAGAATCGTCAGAAGGTTATGCGCCTTTCTTGATGGGCAACGTGGTCGATATGTTTCATTTCGTTGTTCGTTGGCCCGTCTCGTTTCCCATTGATTCACTCGCAGGACGAGAGGTTTTTCCCCCAATCTGGAATTTAGCAGATGCTGCGATATCCTGCGGTGTCATTGCAATTTTGCTTGGCCAGCGCACCTTTTTTCGGGAGCTTGAAGAACCGTCGAAAGCGGAAGATTCAGAAATGAATTGAGCTTTTTGAATCGTATTCGATCAGCAGTTTCAGTTACTCACCGGCTCCACCCAATCCCCGTGTGATCTAATTAGGTCTACAAGTGCATCTACGGCGCGGTCCTCTGGAACGTTTCTTTCGACCACTTCTTTCTCTTTGTATAAAGTGATTTTTCCGGGTCCAGTTCCAACATAACCATAATCGGCGTCTGCCATTTCTCCGGGTCCATTGACGATGCAACCCATGATGCCGATTTTCACACCTTTCAGGTGCGAGGTTACGGAGCGAATTTTGGCGGTTGTCTCTTGCAGGTCAAAGAGCGTGCGTCCGCAGCTTGGACAGCTGATGTATTCGGTTTTGGATATGCGTGTCCGTGTAGCTTGAAGAATCCCGAAGGCGGTTGAATTGCGCAGTTGAAGAGCGGAGTGGTTGCCTGTCATCCAGATACCGTCTCCATATCCATCCAACAACGGCGCACCCAAATCAACAGAAGCAAATAGCTGAAACGATTCATCGTCAAGGCCTTCGAGTCTTCGTGTCAAAATCACAGGCAAATTGCATCCCAAAAGATCCAATTGCATGCAACAGCTGCGCAAGTCGGCCATCGCATGTTCACTTGAAGGTGACAGCGCAAGAACGATGTCTTTTCGTCCCAGAATGCTTGAAACAAAAGATTCTGTCAAGTTTTCACGCTGCACTTGAATGAAATGCACATCCGAAGTGGCTTCCGCGTTCCAATCGGAAACAGTCCAAAGAGGATAATGTCGCGTCGCGCCTTTCCAATGAGATGCGTCTTGGATTACGCCAAGCGTGCCCGGCAGGTCAAAGTCAATCTCGCTTGCTCCAGCGTAGATATAGTCACAGGCGAAGTCGTCGAGGTTCCATTTGTCGAGCGGAACGGAATAGCGATAACCACAACCAAAGAGGCGAGCCGGCGTGACATCACCCTCACTCAAGTCGTGAATTACAACAGGGACATTCTTTCCACCAATATTGAGCGTTTCTTGGGTGGTGCGACGTGCATAGTTGAAAGGGTCAAAGCTCAGGGGAATGGTTTCCTGCTCGGATGCTTCGCCTCTGCTGACATATCGATCCACTAGTTTGCGTGCGACGGGTAGTTCCGCCTCTGGCGCTTCTGTCAAGGACACGCGAATGGTATCGCCCAAACCGTCCTCGAGCAATGCACCAATGCCGACGGCACTTTTGATCCGACCGTCCTCTCCATCACCAGCTTCGGTGACTCCCAGATGGAGCGGATAGTCCATGCCTTCAGAATCCATTCGGGCGACAAGTAGCCTGTAGGCTTGCACCATGACTTGCGGATTCGACGCTTTCATGCTAATCACGATTTCATGGTAATCGTGTTTGCGGCAAATGCGCAGAAACTCCAGGGCACTTTCGACCATCCCCATGGGGGTGTCACCATATCGGCTTAGAATGCGATCGGATAACGAGCCATGGTTGGTGCCAATGCGCATCGCACGCCCAAGTCGTTTGCATTTCAGCACGAGCGGTGTGAATCGCGTTTCGATTCTCTCGAGTTCCGCAGCATACGATTCATCCGTGTAGTCGATTTCTTCGAACTTTTTTTTGTCTGCGTAATTCCCGGGATTGACCCGAATTTTTTCCACATGGTCGGCAGCAACTTCTGCTGCATTCGGCGTGAAGTGAATGTCAGCAACCAGAGGCACGTGTTTGTTGGCGGCTTGCAATGCCATTGCAATGCTGCCCAATGCTTCTGCTTCTTTCTTAGAAGGAGCCGTAATTCTCACCAATTCGCTGCCTGCATCCACCATTCGAATGCTTTCATCCACGGTCTTATCGACGTCAAGCGTATCGGCCGTGGTCATCGATTGAATGCGGATGGGGGCGCTGCCTCCCAAAGTCAGTGCACCCACATTGATTTGCCTCGATACGCGTCTGCGGTAGTTGAACCAGTCAACGTTCAGTTTTTCAGATTGGGCGTTAGGGGAGGCGTTTTGTTCCATGGTTCAGATTGCGCTGCTAAGGTAACTGACGCACGGCAAGATTTGTTGGAGGATATTGGTTCGAATTGTCCACGGTTGAGGAGTAATTTTACGGAACGAAACAAGGGCTGAGCCCATCATTCATTCCAGTTGCCCTCCATCCAAAACGAAACGGACTCTGCAGTCGTGCTTACGAGCCGGCCATACAGCGATGGCAAACGCGTGGTTCGTGTTATGAGTCGCTCTTATGGCGTGATCGCTCTCTGGGTCAATGAAGGACGAGGAAAGAATCGACGCATTGCCATGTGGCACCCGGGAGCTGTGCTTGAACTGAGCGGGATGAATAGAAAGGGCTCAGAAGGATTGATCAGATTTCGAGAAGTGAGAAGGACGGTTGTTTTGGACGCTGTCATCCGCGATCCAAGACGCAGCGCAGTGGTTTTTTTCATTTGTGAGGTCATCGAAAAGACCATGCCTGAGGAAACACCCCATCCGGAGATTCATGATTTAATGGCCACGACCATCCTTGAGATTGAATCGTCCTCGGCTCTTGGTTGGATTCACGCAGCTTTTCTGGGCCAATTGATTCAATTGCTCGGCATTGCTCCGGTAGCACCTGCTTCATTGAATTTGAAATCGTTGGACTTGCAGTCGGGCGATTGGAAATTTGAAATGGGCTTGGAAAAGGAATCTTTAGAACGCAACATCGCTGACGGTTTCATGGCGTTTTTGGAACCTGAAGCAGCGATTCCGAAAATGTGGTCAGTCGCGGACCGCAAGCGCTTGATTCTGGGCCAGGTCCGCTATCTTCAACATCAATTGGGAGTGGTGCGTGAAATAAAAAGCTACGCGGTGTTGGAAGCGGTTTTTGACAATGAAAGATAACAGCGTATTTGGCTCGATTTTTGACGAAAGCAGGCACATGAAGTGGAGAAGTCAGCACCAAATCCGAAACGGAAAAAGAGCATTGACTCGTCTGGTATTGGTGCTATGCTTCACGGCAAGTTTGCCGATGCTCGCGCAGGATCAAGTGCCCGAAGATCAACCGGAGAAGCGCAATTTGGAGTCTACGATTGCATCCAAGACGAATCGCTCGAGCATTGCTGAGACCAAAGAGTTGAAGGCGGTTGCTTCCGACGGGTTTACTCCGGTACCTTTCGCGGTTGTCTTGAACAAAAACACAGGGCAGCAGGCGATGACGGATGCCAACGGAAATGGCAACATTCAGCGAACGATGGCGTCGGATACGCTGCTTTTTCGAAGCGTTGGCTTTTTGGATAAACTAATTCTCCCGGGTCAGCCTCTTCCGGCCTTGGTTCGAATGGTAGAAGACCTCGTCAGCCTCGGAACTGCCCAAGTTGTAAGTCAGGGCTTGGTTGACGCCAATAGCGCCTCCCTTTCAACACAAGTGATGGCCATTCCAAACATCAAAAGCCAAGTGGTTCGATTGGAGGTGCCGCAAACTGCTGCCGAGCTCCTGTGGTCGACAGGATCTGTATTGGTGCAACAAAGCCAACAGGGAGGAGGTTCGCCCATCATTCGAGGCTTTGAAGCGAACCGCATATTGCTGGTGGTTGACGGAGTGCGCATGAACAATGCGATCTACCGCAGCGGCCATCTGCAGAATGCCATTACGGTAGATCCATACATTTTGGAGCGCACAGATGTATTGCTTGGTCCGCACAGTATTTTATTCGGCAGTGACGCCCTAGGAGGAGTGATTCACTTCCACACGCGAACTCCGAAATTGGGGCAGAATGACCTTCAAGTCAATGCTTCTGCTGCTTATCGATCACCAAATCAAAGCCAATCATGGCATGCCGATGTTGAAGTTTCAAGGGCGCGATGGGGAAGCATCACTTCTGTGACACGTTCAGAGTATGGAGACTTGCGCATGGGCAAATGGCGCCGTCACGGCAATACCACTTGGGGTCTTGATACCGTCTTTGCGAGCCGCTTGGACTCTGTTGACGTCATGCTTGTCAATGACGATCCAAACATTCAAAAAGGATCAGGATACGGCCAGTGGGACTTTCTGCAAAAATTCAGGATTCGCGTTCCCGGTGCAATGCTGGACTTGAATTTTCAAAAGAGCTTGAGCAGTGACATCCCACGGTTTGATGTTTCGGCTGATTATTCGGGGGATCATTTGAAGTGGGCAGAATGGAATTACGGACCACAAAGAAGAACCATGGCTTCTGCTCGATACACTAGGACGCTGGCTAGATGGAACATTCAATGGCAATCATTGCTGGCGTACCAAAACATCGAAGAATCACGTGTCAAGCGTCGCTTTGGATCGGAATGGCGCGAAAGTCAGGTGGAGGAAGTTGCTGTTTTGAACGGTTTTTCAACGTTTCAGAAATCATGGTACAATGGACTAAAGCTAACGGCAGGCGTGAGCGGGTCTTTTGATTCGGTTCAATCTGAAGCGTTTCAAATCCTCGCACACCCCCATGATTCGCTTTCAGCGAATGCCGCCAACGAAAAGCAACCGATTGACACGCGTTACCCCAATGGAGGGAGCAGTATGGGCACGGGTGCCGCTTTTGCCACGGGTGTTTGGAATGTCGATCAGCATCAAATTGCTGGGGGACTTCGTTGGAGCCGCTCGCGCCTCGACGCTGCATTTGAACCCACGGCTTCGTTTGCTCTGCCTTTTGAAAATGTTGAAATGTCAAACGGAGCACTAACAGGTGGCATTTCTGATCGGTGGACAAGTGCAAATCGCGTGTGGGCAACAAATACTTCCTTTTCAACGGGATTTCGCCACCCCAATATCGATGACATGGGCAAGGTGCGTGAGAAAGGAGGATTTGCATTGGTGCCAAATGACTCCTTGTTGCCAGAATACTTGTACAGTTTGGAACAATCGCTCCAATGGGACTTTGACTCCAAGGAGCAGTTGATTGTCACAGCGAGTGCATTTGCGTCAAGACTGAATGATGCAATTGTTCCTCAAAATGTCACGTTGGATGGTTCAGAATTATTTTTTATTGACGGAGATTCAGCACGCGTCCAGACCAACGTCAATGCAAGCCATGCTCACATTGGAGGAGTTCGAGCAGAGGTCCAAGCCAAGCTCACTCATTCTTGGAATGTGCAAGGAGCCGTGAATTGGACGGCGGGTTCTCAATTCATTCCTGATGCCTCAACCGGGATCAAAGCCAAGCTTCCGATGTCGCACATTCCGCCCATGTTTGGTCGAATTGCAACACATTATACGGGCCGTTGGTGGACATTTGAGTGTTATGTATTGTTCAGTGGTTTCAAAGCGGCGGACCGATTCGGTCCGTATGCGACAGACAACCTGGACTTGATGCTGCCGGAGGGCGCTCCTGCTTGGTGGACTTTGAATGGTGAATTCAGTGCACAGTTGCATCCGAAACTGGAATGGCGCCTCGGTGTGCGCAATGCCCTGGACATGCACTACCGCGTGTTTGCCAGTGGCATCAGTGCGCCGGGTCGTGGACTCTACACTTCTTTGCACGCTGCGTTTTAGGCTCGATGCATTTCAAGTTAACTTCGTCACATGCGATTTGAAGCAATCATCGGACACGAGGGAATTGGGTCAAAGCTCCGCGCTGGGGTCCAAAGCGGACGGGTGGCGCATGCGCAGCTGTTCAATGGCCCCGAGGGTTCAGGTGCGTTGTCTTTGGCACTGGCATACGCCCGCTACCTTCACTGCCAAGCACCTTCCGAAGAAGATGCGTGTGGTTCTTGCGTTTCGTGCAAGCAATACAACACCCTGCAACATCCTGATCTGCATTGGTCTTTCCCGTTTTTTAAAAAAGACAGTTCGGAACAATCAATGAGCCAACCTTTTCAAAATGCTTGGAGGGAGCGGATGCTGGCAGATCCTTATTTTGGGCTAGAGGAATGGTTGGGGGCAATCGGAGCAGATAAAAAGCAATTGTTTATCAGCGTTCAGGAGGCCTTGGAGTTGAACCGAAAATTGGGATTGAAGTCATTCCAAGGGGGTTGGAAGGTTTTGATTTTATGGTTGCCTGAGACGATGCGGGTGGACACGGCCAACAAGATGCTGAAATTGATTGAGGAACCTACTGACAATACGGTGATGTTGTTTGTCAGTGAACAAGCCAATCAATTGCTTGCCACCATTCGTTCACGCGTGCAAATGATCCAAGTGCCACGACTCTCTGACGAGGATGCTGCAGTCGGAATGAACAGGCGTTATGGCGTGGATTTAGAGCAAGCTCGACAATGGGCACATGTCACGGAAGGCAATGTGGCTGCAGCCATGCGCATGCAGCACTCTGGTGGGTCGGAAGTTGATCGCGACCTGTTTATCCAGTGGATGAGGTCTTGCTACGTCCAAGAAACGCCGAAAATTGTGGCTTTGGCCGATGATTTCGCCAAACCGGGGCGGGAATCCATGAAGCGTTTTTTGTTGTACGCTTTGCACATGGTTCGACAGTGCATCGTGGGCAATTACGGCGCACAAAGCTTGGTGAGATTGACGAAATCTGAACGCGCGTTTGCAGAAAAATTCGCTCCTTTTATTCATCATGGAAACGCCCTTGAAATTCAGCAACTCCTTGAAAATGCGCACCGTGACATAGCTGGAAACGTCAATGGAAAGTTGGTCTTTCTCGATTTAAGTGCACGAGTGAGTCTTTTGCTTCGGAAGCCAGCCTGAAGGGATGTATCTTAGGGGGCATGAGTTGTAGCAATTGCAGAAATGGAGCGGATGGCACACCCAGAGGATGCCAGAGCAATGGAAATTGTGGCGTCGGTGGGTGCGGACCTTTGACCGTATTTGACTGGCTAGAGGGAGTGGCATTGCCCACTGGACAAACCGCTTTTGACGTCGTCGAAGTGCGATTCAAAGCCAATCGAAAAGGATTTTATCGCGGATCTTCTCAACTTGAAATTCAAGTAGGAGATGTGGTCGTATTGGATGCTGATCACGGTTACGATGTCGGAGTTGTCAGCTTGCGGGGTGAGTTGGTCAAGGCACAGATGAGTGCCAAACGCGTGAAGGATGACCACGAAATCCGAAAAGTCACTCGAAAAGCGGCACAAGAGGACATTGACACGTGGCAGCAAGCGAGTATGCGTGAGGTTGAGACTATCTCGGAATCCCGCAAAATCATCAAAAGCCTCGGCTTGCAGATGAAGTTGGCCGATGTCGAATTCCAAGGAGACAACAAAAAAGCTACGTTCTATTATACCGCGGAAGTGCGTGTAGATTTTAGACTTTTGGTTCGTGATTTGGCAGCAGCATTTGGCATTCGCGTCGAGATGAGGCAAATCGGGGCTCGTCAGGAAGCGGCCCGTGTGGGAGGAATTGGCGTTTGTGGTCGAGAGCTTTGTTGCTCGAGTTGGCTAAAAGATTTCCGAAGCGTGAGCACTTCTGCTGCGCGTTACCAGCAAATGTCGCTCAACCCCCAAAAGCTGGCGGGTCAATGTGGCAAGCTGAAGTGTTGCTTGAATTTTGAGTTGGATCAATACGTGGAAGCTGTGAGCGAATTTCCCTCACCAAACACCAAGATCAAACTAAAAGAAGGCCGGGCATTTGTGTTCAAGATGGACATTTTTAAACGCTTGGTTTACCTCAATGCTCCCGATGGTGCTGGCAATGGGCCCGTTGCCGTGAGCCTCGAGGACATGAAGGAGCTGATGGCAATGAATGAGCGTGGGGAGTACCCTGTGAATTTGAAGGACTTCATGCAAACGGAGGAGCCGGATGAAGTGGATGAGGTGTATTCCAATGTAGTTGGCCAGGACAGTGTGACGCGATTCGATGAAGAGCGTAAACGCAATCGCAAGAAGCGATCTGGTCGACGAAATCAGGGCAAGAAGCGACCCGCATCGGAGGCGAAGCCGCAATCTGGTGATAGGCCAAAAGGGCCAAAAGGCGAGGCAAAGGAGGGTGGTGAAAAGCCGAATCGCAACAAACGTAGACCGAACAAGCGCCGAGGACCGAAAGCGCCAAATTCCGATGCTTCGAAGTAGATGAAAATCTCAGAGACAAGAGGCAAGCAGATGGTGCGATTTTTCATGACTGTGAGTGGAGTTGTTCTTTTGCTTGGTTTGACTTCGTGTGGTTCAGATACTTTGTTTGCAGGGTCGAAGCCCTTGGACCCTGCGGTGGGATGGGCATCGGATGATGTTGCAAAATTTGATTGGCAAGTGAGCGACACACTAAAACGACACGATTTTTTCATTGACCTGCGCCACAATCAGGAATATCCCTTCACCAATTTGTATCTGTTCGTGGATTACACGTTTCCAAACGGACTCACCCGAAAGGATACCATTTCATGTGAATTGGCTGATGAACGAGGTCGTTGGTTCGGTTCTGGTTTTGGAAATCTCATTGAACACCGCATTGGATTTCGTCAACAGACCGGGTTCCCATTGCGCGGGGACTACACCATCAAGATAGCGCACGGCATGCGCGTAGATCCGCTGCCGGGTATGTTGGATGTTGGATTCCGACTGGAGCCTGCACTCTCCCAGGAAGAGGAGGGCTAATCCGCACGCTGTGCCAAGGGCACGGGCTCGTCAAACGCCAAGGGCTTCTTGCTCTCCACCCATTGCTCGATGCCTCCGATCAAGTCAATGATGTGCGGGTGACCAATGAGGCGCAGCTCTTCTGTGACAACTCCGCTTCTGCCTCCGGCTTCACAATAGACAAATACGGGTCGTTCCCACGGGATTCCACTGAGCGGATCCTTGCGATGATCCCAATCGAATGAAACGTAGCTAGCGCCGCTGAGATGTCCTGCGGCCCACTCTTCATCTGATCTAACGTCGAGTAGAATCGCATCGGGATGGGCCAGTTGAAGCGAGTCCAATTGCAGAATGGAAATTTCGGTCACCTGTCCATGATTTTTTGACCCGGCAGGAGCCATGTTCCCGCAGCTGGCCAAAAGGATGGATAAGAGAAAGAATGAAGTGGTGTGGAAAGCGCGATGACGGTTCATGCCATAAAATTACAGTACAAGGCCCGAACGACTGCGCGGTTGGAAAAAATCGTGTACCTTGAAATTCCAAGAAATTGAAAAATGTTGAATTCTCTCTCAAAGCAGCACCTGGTGTGCGCAATAGCCCTGTCATGTCTTTTGATGTTCTTCCAGTCTTCAAGGGCATATGCTCAAAATGAAGGGTCCATTCGTTATTGTGGACAATGGAAGATGGAGCAGGCTTTTTTGAATGCACACCCGGAGCAACGAGCCATTGCGGAACAGGCAGATGCCCGACTGGAATGGGAGACTCAAAACTTTGAAGATAGCAACCGTGATGAGTTGATTGTGATTCCGGTTGTATTCCACGTCATCCACTACAATGGACCTGAAAACGTGAGCGATGAGCAGCTTTTTAGTGGAATTGAAGTGATGAATCGGGATTACCGACTTTTGAACGACGACTCGGATGACATCATCGAAGAATTTGAGGACATTGCCGCAGACACAGAAATTGAGTTTCGTCTGGCGCAAATTGACCCACAGGGCAATTGCCATACCGGAATTAACCGCTTAGTCTCTCCCCTTACTTACGATGGAGGAGGAGAAATCAAAGATCTGATTCAATGGCCTCGGAACAGTTATCTGAATATTTGGGTCGTTGAGAATGCGAGTGGCGCAGCTGGTTACAGCCTTTATCCAGGCTCAGTGAATGGGGCTCAGGGTGCTGGAAGCGACGGCATCGTTGTCGCTCATGATTACACAGGCAACATAGGGACAAGCAACAATTACCGTTCGCGCACCCTCACCCACGAAGCCGGGCACTGGATGAATTTGCGTCACTTGTGGGGCAATAGCAACAGCCCTGGTGATCCAGATAATTGCGATACGGACGACCAAGTTGCAGATACCCCAACAACCAGTGGTTGGACCTCTTGCAATGTGAACGGCTCCACATGCGGTTCTTTGGATAACGTTCAGAATTACATGGAGTATTCGTATTGCGGTAGGATGTTTTCCGACGGACAGCGAACGCGAATGCGAGCAGCGATGAACAGCAGCACCGCGCAACGCAATCAACTTTGGACTCCCCAAAACCTGGAGGACACGGGTGTGAACTTGGAGCCGATCTTGTGTGAGGCTAGATTTGGTTCAACACGTCAAACCATTTGTGTAGGTGACACCATTCAATTTTTCGACAACAGCTATCACGGAGTGACCAATTGGGAATGGTCATTTGGGGATGGCAATGCGGCATCAGATGAGAATCCGGTTCACGCTTTCGACCTGCCTGGATTGTATGATGTAACCCTGACCGTTTCGAATGGTACAAATGAGGTGACAACGACAGAGATAAGTTACATTCAAGTCTTGAACTCCAATGGTATGACGCTGCCGTTTACGGAGAATTTTGAGGCGGAGGAACTGGATGAAAATTGGTTCATGGTGGATGTATCGAATGACGGCGACGGTTGGGAAATCAGTTCAGCTGCGGGGTATACGGGAGATCAAAGTTTGCGTATCCTGAATTGGTCGAACGACAGCGAGTTTAACCGCGATCAGTTGGTTTCCAAATCCATTGACATGTCCGAGGCGGAGTTGATCCAAGTCACATATAAGTGGGCATACAGCTACAAAGGCAATGATGAGGATGAAGATGCCACGGATGACAGATTGAAGGTTTACGCTTCTCCCGATTGCGGCACGACTTGGAGCTTGCGTCGCATGCACAGGGGCCTTACCGATTTGCCTTCAGCACCACCGCACCCATTTCTATTCACTCCCAACGGACAAGATGAATGGAACAGCTACGTTTTGAATATCCCATATGCGCAATTTTACACGGAGAATTTCCGCTTGATGTTCGAATTTGAAAGCCGTCTCGGCAACAACATCTTTTTGGACGACATCAATATCACAGCTTACACGACCAGTGACCTATTGGACATGGAGCTAGGCGAAGGGGTTGAGTTTGAAGTTTATCCAAATCCGGCTCGCAACCAGGCTACGGTGTCTTTTTCGACTCGTCTGCTGTACAGCGAGATGAATGTTGAACTCAGGGACTTGACGGGTCGCAAGCTCTGGTCAGACCTTCAGCTTGCTGTAAGTCCAGGGCGTCATCAAATCGATTTGCCCACAGCTCAATGGTCTGCAGGGACTTACCTGGTGTCCGTGATCCTCGATGGACGCAGATTCTCGAAGCAGCTGGTTATCCAGTGATTCTGAAGATTTGACTCAACTTTTATGGAAACGAAAAACGGCCGCTAATCAGCGGCCGTTTTCAATGGGAAACAGAAGTCTGAGCAATCAGCTTTTGGATCCTACCAATACAGTTACACATCCTTCGTGCATGATTGCAGAGCGGGTCTCAGGAACGTGCACTTGAACTTGCAGTTGTTGCGTCGTTTCCATGTTGAAATCAACGTACGAAACGTCTGGCTCGTTTTTTCTGCTATCAAAGAGGCGCTTGCCTTTCGCATCGAATATTTCGTAGGTAACATCGCCCAATACCGGGTGGCTGCAAACGAGCAATCGGTATTCTTGTCCGGCGAGGAATGTCAACATCAACTGCGCTTCATCACCTGGGATTAGAATGGCGCTGTTGTAATTGTCATTTTGAATGTAACCTTCCAATTCGGTGAGGCAATTCTTTTTGGTAAATGACCGGCACTGGGCGTCTGCTGTTGTCGCAAAGAGCCCAAGGGTCAAAAGGAGGATTATTGTATGCTTCATCGTACTTCTTGACTTTATTGGATGCACGCGGTTCGAACGGATTCGACAGCGCTTGCAATGGCTAAAATGGTTGCATCGTCAGCAGCAAAGGTTGGTCCTCCGCCGATTGTAAATGAACCGGATTCTTCTCTGTTTGTAGTGCTTTCACTCGTGGTGGATGTGACTCCGCTGTATGCGGCTTCAATGGAGCCCATGGAAGCCAATAGGTCGGATAACGCGGGTGTCTGCTCGTAGCTGTTGCACAAGCCCATCACGTCGTTTAACACAAGTTTTTGTTCAGCGATGCGCTGCTTCAATTCTTCGGGCGCTGCTTCGAGGTGTCGTGTAGCAAGGTACATGCCTTCGACCCATCCAGAGGCAACAACCAAACCAGCCAAGTCTTCTTGACCGTTAAATTTGAGTCGCTCGTTCAGGTCATAGAAGGTTTCGGAAACAATGTCGATGAGTATATCTCGATCGTTTCGGTTTTCTTCTACTTCGTTCATAACGTCTTGGCTCAACACATCACTCACGCCCAATGCTTGACTGAGGGATTTGATGGATGAGAGGTAATCTAGGCTTGTGCTGTTTTCTTCGAAAATGGTCGCGTAACTAAGATCAGCACCGTAAATACCCAGATTGATCGCCTGCTTGTCACTGGTTGTGTACCGATTGTACTCGTCAGCTGAATTCAGAGCGTCCGCGTGAAAATGGGCACCGCTGCGTTTGATGAGCGAAGCAGTTTCCATCGGCGATGGTGCTGCATGGAAAATTTTTGTCAAGGTATTTTGGCGTGTCGTGACGGCCATTCCGTCGTTATCCATTTCTCCTTCTTCGTGGCTCGTGCCATGGTCGTGACCGGCATGGTCATCAGCGGTTTCACCACATCCTGTGATGAGAAATAAGCCCAAGCCAAAGGCGATGGGCAGTGCTTGAATTCGTTGGTTGATGCGCATGATTTTATTTCTGGATATTGAAGCACAATTTGCTTCGCACCAGGGTGGTATACGCAAGGGAACTCAAAAAGTTCCACACAGGCCAATGTTCAGGACGAATTCGCCATTCAATGTGCTTCGAGCCAGTCTTCGCCCGAAGACATATCGACAGCCAAAGGCACGTCTAAGGTGACTGCTTCATTCATGGCGGGACCAATCAAGGCTTGCAATTCAAGCAATTCTGATCGAGGCACATCGAAGACCAATTCATCGTGCACTTGCATGATCATCTTGGATTTCAATCCTTTGGCCTTCAGCGCAGCATCAATGTTTACCATGGCCACCTTGATGACGTCTGCCGCAGATCCTTGAATGGGAGCGTTGACAGCATTTCGTTCTGCGAATGCCCGAACAGTTGCATTGGCAGATTGAATGTCTGGGAGGTATCGTCTCCGTCCTAGCACAGTTTCGGCATAACCTTTTTCACGAACTTCATCGACGCACTGGGCCGTGAACGCTTTGAGTGCTGCGAATTGTTCGAAATAAGCATCAATTATTTCTTTTGCTTCGCGCCGTGGGATGCCCAAATTTTGGGCCAAACCGAAGGCGCCTTGGCCGTATAGAATCCCAAAATTTACAGCTTTCGCTTTGCTGCGCATGTCCCGATCGACTTGCTCGTGGCTGACCTGAAATACTTTTGCAGCGGTGGCCGTATGAATGTCCATGCCTTGCACAAAGGCATCTACCAACCCTTGGTCTTTGCTCAATGCAGCCGCAATCCGCAATTCTACTTGGCTGTAATCCGCTGCGACCAATACGTGATTTTCGTCGCGGGGAATGAATGATTTCCGGATTGCGCGTCCTTCTGGTGTGCGGATGGGAATATTTTGAAGGTTGGGATCCTTTGAGCTTAGTCGACCGGTTGCTGCAACGGTTTGCTGGTAAGTCGTGTGGATTCGACCAGAATCAGAATTGACCAACTTTGGCAAGGGTTCTACATAGGTGCTCTTGAGTTTTTTCAGTTTTCGGTACTTGAGCACGGCATCAACAATGGGGTGTGCAGACTTGATCTTTTCCAAAACCTCCTCACCAGTGGGGTACTGACCAGTTTTGGTTTTTTTCACCTTTGCCGGAATGGCGAGGGTCTCAAACAAAATTGGACCGAGTTGTTTGGGACTGTCGATGTTGAACATTTGGCCGGCGTGCTCATGAATGACCTGTGTCAGGGCATCGATTTTTGCACCCAATTCGACATTGTAATGTTCGAGTTCCGGGACATTGATGCGCACTCCTTCCAGTTCCATATCGGCTAGAATAATGGCCAATGGCATCTCGACATCGCGGAAAAGAGCGGTTCCTGCTACATCCTCCAATTGTGGAATTAGGCGCTCTCGCAGTTGAAGTGCAATGTCTGCATCTTCACAAGCGTAGTCGGTTATGCTGGCCGGATCCAATTGTCCCATGTGCTTTTGGTCTTTTCCTGATTTGCCAATGAGATCGGTAATGGGAATGGTCGCATAGCCCAATTCTGTTTCTGCCAATCGGTCCAGTTTGTGAGAACTTTCTGGCTGGATGAGGTAATGCGCAATCATGGTGTCGAATGCACGAACACCAAATTTCACGCCGCGCCTTGCGAGGATCTTATAATCAAATTTGAAGTGGTGAGCGACGGCTTCTTTGTTGGTGTCAGCGAAGACGCTTCCAAGGCGTGTTAGCAAGCTTTCTTCTGTCCAATCGTCACAAGCGACAGGCACCCACCAAGCTTTTCCGACCTCTGTAGCAAATGAAATCCCGACCAATTCGGCGGTCATGGTATTGAGCCCGGTTGTCTCCGTATCGAATGCGAAGCATTCGGCTTCAGCGAGCGCTGCCATCAAAGCATCGAGTCCATTCGAATCCTGCACGAGGGTATAGGTGTGCGTTGAAGATGAAAGATTGGAGTACCCGGATTCTTCTGATTCGGTCACCGCAAAATGTGCTGATGCGTCCGCATCGACAGTCCCGCTCGGTGTGCCAAACAGATCGAGTTGCGCTTCTTGACTCGGAGGATTGGGTTGAACCGCAGGTGTTTTTTGAGGGGAGGAATCATTTCCAGTGTCTCCAAACATTCGGCGGGCGAGGGTTCGGAACTCAAGATTCTCCAAGGTTTCTCGCAATGTCTCGGCGTTGGGGTCTTCCAAGTTGAGCTGATCCCACTCAATCTCCATTGGAATGTCCAGGCAGATGGTAGCGAGTGATTTTGAGAGCTTCGCTAGTTCTATATTTTCTTCTACCCTCTCTTTCAATTTGCCCTTTAGCTCAGCACTGTTCTCGATGACACCTTCGAGGCTGCCGTATTGTTTGAGCAATTTGGATGCAGTCTTCGCTCCTACTCCCGGAATTCCTGGGATGTTATCTGCGCTGTCCCCCATCATACCGAGCAAATCAATGACTTGAAGCGGATTGTCTACACCGAATTTCTCGCAGATTTCAGTTGGCCCCCAAACTTCAGCCGGTCCTCCTCCGCGCCCGGGGCGGTACATCTTTACACGTTCGGTTACGAGTTGTCCAAAATCCTTATCGGGCGTCATCATGTACACTTCAAAGCCTTGCTCCTCAGCTTTTTTGGACATGTACCCAATCACATCATCTGCTTCGAATCCTTTCTGACTAATGGCAGGGATGTTCATGCCCTCCAACACTTCCATGATCCACGGAACCGATCGTTTGATGTCTTCGGGCGTTTCGTCTCGATTGGCTTTGTAGTCCGGGTATTGAACACTACGAAATGAGCCGCCAGGGGGGTCAAATACAACTGCTATGTGAGTTGGTTTCTCTTTGCGAATGACGTCCAGTAACGCATTGGTGAATCCAAATATGGCGCTTGTGTTCAGGCCTTTTGAATTGATGCGTGGATTTTTGATGAATGCATAGTATGCTCTGAAAACGAGCGCGAAGGCATCTACAAGAAAGAGTTTGCGATCGGAAGGTGCGGAAATCATGTGGTTTCGAGGCGTGAGTGACACTTCGAAGTTACCAACTGGATTTCAATTTTTTGCCGGATTTTTCGGCCGTTTGTACACGGGAACGGTGGAGCAGGGTTCCCCGTAGAAAATGGAAAGTGCAACCGGTTGTAAATGACGAATGGCTGCCGCTAAGCTCTCAGCGTTTGTGCCTGAAGAGCAGCCCTTGATCACGATTCGTGCGTCACGAAAAGACTCTTGTGGAAGTTGTTGAATGGCCTCAATCAACAGTGCTTGTTTCACGTCTTCAGCTCGTCCAATGCCAACTGAGGCTCCGTGTGCTGTGAGTTGCGAGGTGGCAAGCATCCATGCCCATTCTGGGACGATAGCATCGTTGCTGCAATGGAGCACAACAATTTTTTCAGTCCAATCCTCGGGCTTTAAATTTTTGAGCGTCTGTCGGAAAGGCTTTTCCCGCAGGATGAGTCCATTTTCCAGGCATTCCGCCAAATCAAAGGACACAATGGGCTTTCGTGCAATCAGGTCATCGAGATCAATGGTTGTCAGGCCACTTTCATCCACGCGGTTTCGGATCGTATCCGCAGTGTCCTCCATCTTTTAGGCTGATTGCATGTTGCGGCTATTTGAGCTTGAAGCCGCCACTAATTCTTCCGCTGCTTCTGCGATAGCTGCTGCATCATAACCATTCTCCGCATACAATTGGGCCTGTGTTCCGTGCTCAACGTAGTGATCTCCTAAGCCAAGACGCTTCATGTTTGCTTGGTATCCGTTGTCACCCATGAACTCGGTGACAGCGCTTCCAAAACCACCCATGAGACAACCGTCTTCAACGGTAACAACGGCGCTAAATTTTCCGAATATCTCGTGGAGCATAACCTCGTCAAGTGGCTTCACAAAGCGCATATCATAATGCGCTGTAGAAATCCCTTTGCCCTCCAATGTTGCGATTGCTTCTGTGGCCTGTGATCCAATAGCACCGATGCTCAAGATGGCTACGTCGTCACCTGACTTGAGTTTCCGTCCCTGACCGATCTGAATGGCTTGGAATGGTTGACGCCAATTGACTGTGGTTCCCGTGCCGCGAGGATAGCGAATGGAAAATGGACCGCTTTGCTTTTCAGAAGCCGTGTACATCATATTTCGCAATTCCACTTCATCCATTGGAGCAGCCACAACCATGTTTGGAATGCAACGCATATAGGCCATGTCATAGGCTCCGTGGTGCGTAGGGCCATCAGCACCAACGACCCCACCTCGGTCGAGGCAGAAAACAACGTGCAGATTTTGAATGGCAACATCATGGACGACTTGATCGTAAGCCCGCTGCATAAAACTGGAGTAGATGTTGCAGAACGGCACTTTGCCTTGGGTCGCCATTCCGGCGCTGAACGTAACGGCATGTTGCTCCGCGATTCCAACATCAAAAGCTCGATCAGGCATGGCCTCAAGCATATACTTCAAGCTACAACCTGACGGCATGGCCGGCGTTACACCCACAATGCGTTCATCTTTTTCAGCCAGCTCAATGAGGGAATGACCGAAGACATCTTGAAACTTGGGGGGCTTGGGTTGGGTCGAAGCCACCTTGACAATTTCACCGGTATCCTTGTTGAAGAGTCCAGGTGCGTGCCATGTGGTCGGACTTCCTTTTTCCGCAGGCTCATAGCCTTTGCCCTTCATGGTCACGCAATGAAGCAACTTTGGTCCTGGGATGTCTTTGATGTCTTCGAGTATCTGAGCGAGATGCTCCACGTCATGTCCATCGACCGGTCCGAAGTATCGAAAATTCAAGGACTCGAATAAATTCGACTGCTTCAAGAGTGCGGATTTCATGGCGACCTCAATTTTTTGGGCCACAGCTTGTGCGTTCGGTCCAAATTTTGAAATGCGCCCAAGCAGATGCCAAACCTCATCTTTGGCCTTGTTGTATGCCTTTGAAGTGGTGATATCGGTGAGGTATTCTTTCAAAGCACCAACGTTGGGATCAATGGACATGCAGTTGTCATTTAAAATGACCAGCATGTTGGTGTCTTCAGCTCCCCCATGATTCAATCCCTCAAAGGCGAGTCCAGCTGTCATGGCTCCATCCCCAATTACAGCAATGTGCTGCTTTTGTTGCTCACCTTTCAATTTGCTTGCAACGGCCATGCCGAGTGCTGCAGAAATGGAAGTCGAGCTATGCCCAACGCCGAAGGTATCGTATTCACTTTCCGTTCGCTTGGGAAAGCCACTCAATCCTTTGTATTGCCTGTTCGTGTGGAATTCCTCTCTTCGGCCTGTCAGGATTTTGTGTCCATAGGCTTGATGCCCTACGTCCCAAACAATCTGATCTTCCGGTGTATTGAAAACATAATGTAGAGCTACGGTGAGCTCAACGACTCCAAGGCTTGCTCCGAAATGTCCCCCTTTTTCGGAAACCACATCCACGATGAATTGCCGCAATTCTTCGCAGATTACGGGTAAATCTGTGTTTTGAAAAAGTGCTCGAAGATCTTTCGGAGTTTGAATTTTCGAAAGGTGCGGGCCTGCTGGATAGTGACTCATGGTTGAAGGGTCTTATTGCTCCTGTGCAACACAAACAAAAATAGGGGCATTGATGTTCAGTTTAAAGCCGCATTGGCAGAACTTTTCATGCCTGCTCAGTCGCTTATACTCGAAAAAACCACGTTTAAGCTTCGATCAATGCAGCTAATCCCGTTAGAATTGCTGCGCCATCGGTGTTTCCGAGATCACTGCTTGCCGCGCGTTCGGGGTGTGGCATCATCCCAAATACGTTCATTTCTGCGTTGGCGACTCCTGCAATGCTATCCACTGACCCGTTTGGATTCGACCAAGGATTGACCTTTCCATTTTCATCGCAATAGCGAAATAGGATTTGATCTTGGTCTTGGAGTTTCTTCAGCCCATCATCGTCAATGAAGTAGTTTCCTTCTCCGTGTGCAATCGGGATGGTGATGGCCTCATTCACATCGAGAGCTTGAGAGACGCATGCTTTCTGTGAAACGGGCCTTAGCTGGACGTTTCGACAAATGAATTTTCGGCTCTCATTGTGCAACAAGGCTCCAGGAAGCAAGCCAGATTCGCAAAGGATTTGGAATCCGTTGCAAACACCAAAAACACGGCCTCCCTTTTTCGCATGAGCTACAACCGATTCCATGATGGGCGAAAATCGCGCAATCGCACCGCTTCTGAGGTAATCCCCATAGCTGAATCCACCCGGTAAAATCACGACATCTGCACCTTCGAGATCTCTGCTCTTGTGCCAAAGTTGCGCGACTTCGAATTGCAAATCATGCTCCATCGCATGGACCATGTCCATGTCGCAATTGGAACCAGGAAAAGTGACCACTCCTATTTTCATGGTGCGAAGTTCGTGAATTCGTTGGGTTTATTGAATGGAACTCAGCCCAAAAACAACCAACAGCGTACCAACAAAAACAATCCATGCCATGGCGTCTAGGGCACCCAATTTATCGCTTCTTCGATCGCGTTTTGGCACCAGACTCACGGACAAAAACCCCAATGTTAGCGCCGCGATTACAGACCAATGGGAAATCGCGTGTTCAAGCGAATTGACTCCGCGGAAATTCATTGGAGCCATCCAACAAAACGCGCCGCCAGTGGCTGCAAGCAATGCGAGGGTGATGAAAGTGTTGTAGCGGGTATTTTTTGTTTTTAAAACAAGACGGGAATCTTCACGGATAAACATGAAGAGCCCAAATAAACCAGCGGCCCCCATGGCGATGGCGCTCCACGAATCTCGCAAGGCGACGATTCCTTCGCCAATATTCTCTGCAGAAGCTCCAACGAGGTCATCGATTGCAATGAAGCTCCAGCCTACCTCAGCAAGAAGAACCCCGTGAGTGACACCAAACGTCAACATGACCCATTCCCGCATAATCAACGGTCTTGAGCGCATTTGAACTGCAATGAGTCCCAATAAAAGCCCCACATTTAGCGGTTGAATGCTCACGGCAAGCCCTGCAGCAAGCCCGGCACGAAACTGGATATTGCTGGTAGATGGCTGACGATGCATGCGAAGGGTGAAATCCAATGCTGCGCAGATAAGGAGAAGGCTGCACCATGTCTGAATTCCTTCAATGGGAGACGCGACGGGAATCAATGCAACGCTCCAAGCAACAAATGACCATGCCAATGCGGCATCGCCTCGTTCTACAAAATTTCTTTGCACGTACAAATGATGCGAATATCCAGCCACCAAGAGCAGCCCAATGCCATATACAGCAAGGGATAAAGCAGAGGCTTGTGACTGCCAAATATGCCAGATGATGCCTAGGAAAATGGTGCCAGGCACAATTGACCATGCAATCGGTTGGTTCGAACGGAGGATAGAAATCAAGGGTTGCTTATTTTTGCACCGAATTTAGCACTTATGAATACGCAAGAAATCATCACGCCGGTCGCAAAGTTTATCGAGTGGACATTCGAAACCTTTCTGGTTCCCATTAGCTCACCCTTCAACTCAGGCGTCATCGTTCTTGGGATTGCAGGTTTGTTGTTTTGGCTAAGGTTGCAAAAGAAGTACACGCAAAAAGCCGAACAAGACGGCGATTTGGTGTAAAATCGGATTCAAATGATCGCCCTTCGAATGAAAAAAGGGGGCGGAAGTTCTCGGTGTTATGCCAAGTCCAAAATGTCAGCGCCAATGTCCTTTCGGCAGTAAGCGCCTTGAAATGTAATCTTCTCCACCTTCTCGTAACTCCGTTTTAGCGCGTCTTCTACTGTGGCTCCTCTGCCCGTAACGGCTAAAACCCGACCTCCGTTTGTATAAAGTTTACGCCGTGACATCTTGGTGCCGCAGTGAAAAACCACACCATCCCATTTGGCGTCAGCTTCAGCGCCCTTGATTTCGAAGTTTGTGTCATAAGAACCAGGGTAGCCAGAGCTAGCCATAACAACAGTTG
>Ga0208971_1000051_pt1 | contig 80738 bp, 69 predicted proteins | sample AOAMet1_18_M0_10_2_FD_188229 | JGI IMG/M metagenome (GOLD analysis project Ga0208971, IMG submission 188229) | Ammonia-oxidizing marine microbial communities from Monterey Bay, California, USA - CAN11_18_M0_10 (SPAdes) | ecosystem: Environmental > Aquatic > Marine > Intertidal zone | place...
AAGCAGCTAGTGCGTAGTTGTCGTCGTTGGCAACTATAAGTTTGCGACTTTGGATTAACGAGATTGGTCACCATCTCGGCATGCACCGGAGGTTTTGTAGCCGTCGTCGAATCCAAAACGCCCCCTGTGAATAGCAATTCTAGCATAGTCATGGGCTGGGCATAGGCGATTAAATGCGCTGCCAATGAATATTTTATTTAGATCGAATTTAGACGCTGAATCACCTAGAATCCGAGTCAAAAGCAAAGCACTTAAAAAGTGTTTAAAAATAAAAAAAGGGATAGCAAATGCAAAGAGGTCAATTCTCTTCTCGCTTGGCGTTTATCTTAGCCGCTTCAGGCTCTGCGGTTGGGCTGGGTAATATCTGGGGTTTCCCTACCAATGCTGCCGAAAATGGCGGCGCGGCCTTTGTACTGATGTATATGATTCTGGCGTTCCTGCTGGCGTATCCAGCGATGATGGCGGAGTTGATTATTGGCCGTCACACTCAGTCGAATATGGTCAATGCCCTGCAGTCGATCTCATCTACACCAGCCGCTAAACGCGCCGGTTGGGCGGTGGGTATGGGCGGCATGATAACGGCGAGTCTGATTCTGTGCTTTTACAGCCTTGTGGCTGGGTGGATGTTGGCGTTTATGCTTGAGCCTCTTACTACTCTCATCGGGCTGCCGCAGTTGGGTAACTGGCTGACTGAGTTTAGCCTGGCACGCAATGTCGGTTTTGCCGCGCTGTTTATTGGTTTGACGGCGCTGGTGATCAGTGCCGGTGTGGAGCAGGGTATCGAAAAGTGGTCACAGCGCTTAATGCCTTCCCTTCTTGCACTCCTTATCGGGCTTATTCTCTATGTGCTGATGCAACCTGGCGCGATGCAGGGCTTGGAGCATTATCTGGTGCCGGACTTTTCGCAGATGAGCGACCCGAAGTTAATTGTCAGCGCTATGGGCCAGGCGTTCTTTTCCATGAGTCTGGGGGTTGGCACTATGTTGATCTACGGCTCTTATATTCGCAGTGACGAGAACCTGCCTTTGGTGGGTGCGCTGGTTACTTTGACCGATACGGGAATTGCCTTTTTGGCGGGCCTACTGGTGTTGCCGGCGATGTTTGTGGCACAGCATTTGGGTGTGACGATTTATGCCGAGAGCGGCAGCCTGATCGCTGGGCCAGATCTGATCTTTCAGGTTCTGCCTGCCCTTTTTGACGGTATGGGCGCGGCGGGTGTGTTGGTGGGGCTGGCCTTTTTTGTGCTGATGTCGATTGCAGCAGTGACCTCGTCTATCTCGATGCTCGAGGTGCCGGTATCCTATGCTGTGGAAGCCCAGCAGATCAGTCGCACTAAGGCGACCTGGTTAGTGGCACTGATTATTTTTGCCATTAGCACCACCATTGCGATGAATTTCGACAGCCTGTTTGGCTTTGTGATTACGCTAACTACTGAACGAGCGCAGCCGTTGCTGAGTATGTTTATCTGTATCTTTGCTGGATGGATTTTCTATCGCAATAGCATTTTGGCAGAGATTCAGAAGGGCAATCCAGATGTGGAGCAGAGTCTGTTTTGGAAAATCTGGCCGGTTTACGTAAAGCTGTTTTGCCCAGTGTTGATACTGCTGACCTTTGCCCAGGGCTTTATGGGCTAATTGACCCTAATTCCTCAAGCTGGAGCAGCTATAGAGGGTTTTAAAATTGACCCCGATGGCCTTGTTGGTTAGGGTGAGGCTATTGGGTTTAAGACTAACGCTTTCGCTTTTTTAAGCGCTCTTTTAAACCTTTTTTACATTCTATTTATAATGGATTAAAACCGTGACCAAAGAAAAACAAGCCGTGGATTTTGAGAAACAACTGGCCAACCTTGAGGCGCTGGTGGAATCACTGGAAAGTGGTGAGCTGAGTTTGGAGGAGTCACTGAAATCCTTTGAGTCAGGCATCAAGGTCGCCCGCGAATGCCAGCAGGCGTTAAAAGCCGCCGAGCAGAAGGTGGAGCTCTTAACGCGCCAAGGCGATGAGCTTGTTAGCCAGCCTTTCGAGTCCAGCGACAACTAGTCGCCTTTATGTCATCCATCAAAGATATCATTAGTCACTACAGCGCTCAGGTTGATGCCCAGCTGGAGGCTATGTTGCCAGCGGCAACTGGTCCGGCTGAGCCGCTTTTTGCGGCGATGCGCTACTCGGTATTTAACGGCGGCAAGCGTCTCCGTCCGGCGCTGTGTTTTGCAGCGGCCGATGCGGTGGCAGATAGTGATGTGAATACCGCCAAGGTGGCTGCGGCACTGGAAATGATCCATGCCTATTCGCTGATCCATGATGATCTGCCGGCAATGGACGATGACGATCTGCGCCGCGGCAAGCCCACTTGCCATATCCAATTTGATCAAGCGACCGCTATTCTTGCCGGCGATGGCCTGCAGTCTCTGGCCTTTCAACAACTCTGTGAACTCTCTGAGCTGGATCCCACTATTGTGGTTGAGCTGGTCTCAACACTCTCACGATTGGGTGGCTGCAGCGGTATGGTCGCAGGTCAAGCAATTGATCTGGCAGCGACCGGTTCGGTACTTGAGTTGGATGCCCTGAAGGTTATGCATGCGCACAAGACCGGCGCACTGATTGAAGCCAGTGTATTGATGGGCGCTCTGGCCACAGGTCAGGCCAGTCGAGAACAGCTCGGCGCGCTAAAAGACTTTGCTCAAGCAATAGGGTTGGCGTTCCAGATTCAGGACGATATTCTCGATGTGGAGAGCTCCACTGAACAGTTAGGCAAGCAGCAGGGATCTGATGCTACCAACCTGAAGTCGACCTACACCTCGATCTTAGGACTTGAGCTGGCGCGCAGTGAAGCTGCGGCACTCTATAACCAGAGTATGCAGCGACTCGAGAGTTTTGGTGAAAAAGCCGATTCTCTGCGCGCTATTGCCGGGTTTATTGTTAAGCGTAATCACTGAGTCGGTTTTGTCCAGCCATCCCAATTGCAAACCCGCAGAGGTTGCCAGGGCAGAACCCGCTGACTATTTGATGTAAGATCTCTAGATACGCTGCTTGAAAAATACTCTACACTCTTACATTGAGCTTACATCACCGCCTGAGAATAGACTGAGGTCAGATTAAGCACCGAATACCCATAGATCAGCTAACGGCTAACAACATAACAGTATGGCAAAGACGTTTAACGACATTCCTCTCACGCGACCGGAAACTCCGCTGCTAAACACCGTCAGCGCACCCACCGATTTGCGTCATATGACTTCTCAGCAATTGCTCGATCTAGCTGATGAGCTGCGAGCGTTTATTCTCTATTGCGTGGGTAAAACCGGAGGCCACTTTGGTGCCGGCTTAGGTGTTACTGAGCTAACCATTGCTCTGCACTATGTTTTTAATACTCCAGACGATCGCTTAGTCTGGGATGTGGGTCATCAGACCTACCCCCATAAAATTCTCACGGGCCGTCGCGAGCAGATGCTCAGCATGCGCCAGAAAGAGGGTCTTTCGGGCTTTCCAAAACGCAGCGAGAGTCTCTTTGACACCTTTGGTGTCGGTCATTCAAGCACCTCTATCAGTGCCGCGCTGGGCATGGCTATGGCCTCATCACAGTTGGGCGAAGAGCGCAGAACTGTGGCAATTATGGGGGATGGCGCCATGACCGCGGGTATGGCTTTTGAGGCGATCAACCATGCCTCCCATGTGGATAAAAACCTGCTCGTGGTACTCAACGATAATCAGATGTCGATCTCGCGCAATGTCGGCGGTCTGTCGACCTATTTCTCAAAACTCTGGTCAAGCAAACTGTATACCCAGTTTCGCGAGACCGGTAAAAAAGCCCTCAGCGGCATGCCCCAGGCCAGTAATTTTGTCCGGCGCACTGAAGAATATATGAAGAGCATGGTGTCGCCAGCAACGATTTTCGAAGAGCTGGGCTTTTACTATGTCGGCCCTATCGATGGTCATGATCTGCCACTGTTGGTTGAGACGTTGGCCAAGCTTAAAGAGATTAAGGGCGCAGTGCTGCTGCATATCATTACTCACAAGGGCAAGGGTTTCGCCCCCGCCGAGAATGATCCCGTAGGTTATCACGCGCTAAATAAGATCGAACCCAAACAGGCACTAGAGCCAGCTCCAAAACCTGTGACACAGGCAAGGCCAAAGTATCAAAAGGTCTTTGGTGACTGGCTCTGCGATATGGCCGAACAGGATGATCGTCTGATAGGCATTACGCCGGCCATGTGCGATGGCTCTGGGATGAACGAATTTGCCGAGCGCTTTCCCGAGCGTTTTGAAGATGTAGCGATTGCCGAGCAACATGCAGTGACGCTGGCGGCGGGTATGGCCTGTGAGGGATCTAAGCCGGTGGTGGCGATCTACTCAACCTTTTTACAGCGCGCCTATGATCAGCTAATTCATGATGTGGCGATACAAAACCTCGATGTGTTGTTTGCCCTCGATCGCGCTGGCTTGGTTGGCGAAGATGGCGCTACTCATGCTGGTGCCTACGATATTAGCTATCTGCGCTGCATTCCCAATATGGTGATTATGGCGCCCTCGGATGAGAACGAAACGCGACAATTGCTCTACACCGGCTATATGCATTCAGGTCCAGCGGCGGTGCGTTATCCCCGCGGTACTGGCCCAGGTGCAGTGATCGAACAGCAGATGACGGCAGTGCCATTGGGCAAGGGCCTGATGGCCAGAAAAGGGACTGGAGTGGCGATCCTTAACTTTGGCACGCTGCTGGCTACGGGCCTTGAAGTGGCCGAGACACTAAGTGCTTCAGTGGCAGATATGCGCTTTGTAAAACCGATTGATGAACAGTTGATTCTCGATCTGGCTGAGAGCCATCAGTTGCTGGTCACTCTCGAAGAGAATAGTACCGCTGGCGGTGCCGGTTCTGCGGTCAGTGAATTTCTCGCCGAACAGGGCATTGTTATGCCGGTTTTGCATCTGGGTCTGCCTGATCGTTTTGTCGATCATGGCAATCACTCGCAACAACTTGAAAGTATCGGTCTCGATTCGGCGGCAATACTCGCGGCTATCGAAAAGCGTCTGTCGCTGTTAGCTCTGCCCACTCAGGCGACAAAATAATAATAACAATTTGGAGTTCACCGAATGAAACTTTACGATTATGTCGCGGCACCTAATCCTCGCAGAGTGAGAATATTTCTCGCTGAAAAAAATATTGAAGTTGAAACGATTCAGATAGATCTAGCAAAGTTTGAGCAAAAGTCTGAGGCCTTTCTCAAGCTCAGCCCTCTCGGCGAAGTGCCACTTTTACAGCTCGATGATGGTACCTGCATCAGTCAGGTACATGCTATCTGTCGCTATATAGAAGAAATCTACCCAGAGAATCCACTGCTCGGGCGCACGCCATTAGAGAAAGCGCTGGTTGAATCATCCAACCATCAGCTCAATATGAATGGCATAGTTGCTGTGACTGAGGGCTTTAGAAACTCCAGCCCAATATTTGAAGGTCGAGCTATTGCTGGACCAAATTCCTATACTCAGATTCCCGCCCTAGCAGAACGTGGAGAGTTACGCGTGGACCATTTATTCCGTGACTTGGACGCCCATTTTGCCAACAGCGAATTTATTATTGGCGACTATTTTTCAGTTGCCGATATCACTGCATTCACTACCATGGGCTTTGCCCGCTGGATTAAAAAGACCATTCCAGGAGACTGTGTGAACTTGCAGCGCTGGTATGATCAAGTGAGTGCTCGCCCCAGCGCCAAAGCTTAAATAAAAAAATCGAAAAAAAAGGCCTTAATTAAAAGGCCTTTTTCAATCAACTGCTATTACGGATTAGCGGTTACCAGTGTAAACCCATTCCCTGTCGCCGTAACCTGCTTGCCATCACTAAAGCTCACTACCCTCTCCTGCCCAGTGAAGTTATACACCACATAGGTTCTGACACCGTCGTTATCAAATGCCAGAGCCGCTGGGTAATCAGAGGTCAAGTCACCGGTGCCTGTCTTTAACTGGCCCAGTGCCTTAAAGGTATGCAGCCAATGATAAGTGTGAGCTTTGGTTTCACCCGCTTCAGGGGTATAGCTGCCAGCACTGTTGTAGTCAGCAATTGCCGCATCTGCATCCACCATCGCCCAGAGGTTCCACCAGAGGTCGCGCCACTGATCATTGATTAGTCCCGAAGGCTTGCCATTGGAGGACTCGCTTAATCCCAGAGCGACATAGTCTTCCATATAGTCCGCATACAAGCCGACATGCAGTATAAGTGGGCTGGATGGAAGGCCCTGAATACCTAAAATGTGTGCAAATGCGCCACTGAACCAAGTAGAGAAAACCGCGCCATCGCCCCAGATAATTGAGGTAGTGATTCGGTTGTATCCGCTAGGGAAGTTATCGGCATCGGCACTGACATTATTGTAGCCATCAATGTTATTCCAATACTCCCAGTATGCGGCGCCGGTTGAAGCATGGAGATACATGCCGCGCTCAGTTAACTCCGTATTTCCGGTGGTCAATCCATAGAGAATAATTGCACCATATGCAGTGGCCGCCTCAGATGTGGACTCATTGTTATTTCCGCGGGTGAAATTAACCTGACCATCGGCCCAGGAGAAGCCATTGGCGGGATCAAAATTGCGCATATGAGGAAATAATGGATCGTTTTTATCCGCTGCATAGTCACGAATTAACAGCTCGATCATTGGCCCATATTGATCATCACCACACCAGGCTAAATCGACGCGGCAGATCTCGGCAGCCGCACGGACAAAATAGCCATAGTGAAAATGGTGATCGGCTAAACGCTGATGTGAGCCAAAGGATTCATCAAACCCAAGCAACGTATTCCAGTCATCATCGTAGACAAAGTATTTTTTCGTGTTTAGGGTGCCATCTGTCTCAGCGGTAAACCAATCTTCAAGTTCCGCTTTTAACCAGTTGATCAACTGATCCGCTTCAGTCTGCATATCGAGAGAATGGGCAATAGCAGCAAGCTCAGCGACCTTGCCATAATTTTTCCCGGTCCAGTATGTATCGGTTTCTTCAACACCGCCACCAGACAAATTCCAAGTGCCAGAGCCATTGTCTACAAAGTCAGTGACCAGTTCTTCAAGGGTTGTCTGATCAAGGCTACCAGCAATAACGGGGAAAGTAGGCAACACACCAACATAGGGAATCTGGTAGCTAAACTGATCAACCTCAGCAAACTTAACCGTGCCTCGAGCACTTCGGACCTTATAGCTGGTAGTGGCATCTGATGTATTTTTCCAGTGCAATGGATGCATACCAGCAATGGTATCTACAGCATTCCCCTGGCCATCTAAGTAGCTGTGGGTGACGGTTACTTCATTGGTTGCATCATTCACTTGATAATCAATATCGACTGCGGCAACGGTATTGCGGGCCTTGCTGGCAAAAAGATCAATCATCGCACTCGGAGCCGTACCTGCCTGGAGATGCGGAAGGTAAACCAAGGTCATTTCATCAGTACTATTATTAATCTCGACCTTACCCATAGTCGTGGAATCAGTGCTTGTTGAAGTGTCTGTAAACGTTGTTGCGCCTTCACCAACAATCAAGTAGTTGTTGGCATTTGAGGCCACACTAGTCCAGATACCCAATACATTTTCGCCGGTGTTAAATGTGCCCTTTTCACCACCATCTTGCCGAAATGTACGGACTTCTAAATTACCACTGTAAGCCTTGAAGTAAACATAGGGAGAGCCATGCACAAAGGTGGCTTCCATGACTTCGACTTCACCACTTTTCCACAAAACCGTTAAAGAACCGGCGCTGTGATCCTTGGCAAAGGCCTCTAAATTGGCGTAATCGGAATTGCCAATCGCTATACCATCGAAGACTTCAGCAGCATGATCTGGAATTGGATAGTAAAAGTTGTTCGCTCCATCAATTCTCATTCCGGATGGAATACCCGCAACTCGAACACCTTTGTTGGTAATGCGAGCGGTAATAGGATCCGGAGTGATATAGGCCGCATCAGCTGCATCACCTACGGTCATTTCACCGAGAAATGAGACAGAGCCCCACCATTTGTGTGTTTGCGTGGGCTTTTCAGCAGCGGGACCCGCCAACTGAGGGTACAGCTTAGTTATGTTGCCGGTTGGTATTCCGGTGGCCTGATCACAACCCTGTATTTGAATATCTGACTGAGTCGATATAACGCCGGCATTTTCGACCCAATAGCCATAATCATTCTTACAGCGATGGCTAGCGGTATAGAGGGTATCGGCTATGCTGCCAGCACCATAGGACACAACATTGTAGTCTGTGGGTCCTTGAGACCCGCCACCGCCTCCCGTAGGTGGATTAGCGCCATCGGAAATGCCACTAAAGCGCACATTATCAATTTGGTAAATTAGGCTGGGGCCGTTGGCCGCAGCTGGGAAAAACACCATTGGCGCAGTCACAGCTGAGAGGTTTAACGCACCACTGGCAGTCAGTGATGACACCGGGAAATTAATTGTCTGCCAGTCGCTGCTGGCAACAATGCCTGGAATCTGTAGCTCACCAGAATTAGCCCCACCACTCTCAACCTTGAGGAAGAAACCACCGGCCAGCACATTCGCGGCATTAATCAGCTTAATATCAAATGAGAAACTGCCGTCAGCATAGTCACTGAGATCAATAGCGGCTGTCGGGCCAACTACCAGACCGGCATGACCGGCATCGGACGTATAACTGACCTGCAGCACATCACCGCGATCCATATCTGTAACCACTTCCCAGTCAACACTGTCACAGTTTGTCCCAGCACAGCTGGGATCGGCATTGCTGTATCCGAGTTTGCTATCAAAGAATGATAACTGTGCATCGCCGCCCCAGAGAGCATCGACCATGCCATCATTGAGAATAAAGGTGTCGTCATCAGAGGGTTCCGGCTCTACTGCAGTGACGGTAACGGTTCGCGTTATGCTCTCACTGTTGCCGGCTGCATCCACTGCGCTATAGGTCAGAGTGTAAACACCCACATCGGCGCCAACAGTGCCGCTGATCACTACATCCACCGACCCATCTACCGCATCCACGGCCGTGGCATTGGCTTCAATGTATTGCACGCCCTGTTCAATACTCAGATTAGCTTCACCATTCAAGGTGATAGCGGGCTTAGTTGTATCGGGTTCTGGCTCGACCGCAGTGACGCTAACGGTTCGCGTTATGCTCCCACTGTTGCCGGCTGCATCCACCGCGCTATAGGTCAGAGTGTAAACACCCACATCGGCGCCAACAGTGCCGCTGATCACTACAGTCACTGAACCATCTACCGCATCCACGGCCGTGGCATTGGCTTCAATATATTGCGTGCCCTGCTCAATACTCAGATTAGCGTCACCATTCAAGGTGATAACGGGCTTAGTTGTATCTGGTGTTTGAACTGGTGCAGAACCACCCCCACCTCCGCCGCCACAGGCTTGAAGCGTGAGAGAGGCTAACAAGATGGTTAGCGATAGAACTTTGGTTGAATTAAACACGGAGAACCCTCGTAATTTTTCAGCTACGCTTGAGCGTATTCTTATAGGAGTCAGGACTTTGACATAATTTAACGCTTGACCTGATCAATTTGCGCCAATAACAGTTTTTTTTGCGACAGAGGGGGCTAGGGAGGAGCGGATAGAAAGGGAAAGGGACAGGAAAACAAAAGTAACTGACTAAACTAGCAGCTAAGAAACACTAAGCGGAAGCCGAAGCTTCCGCTACAGAACAAATAAAAGATCGAGCCAGCCCTATTTTTGGTGACGAATATCTTTGCCCTTAACCACAAAGACAATTTGCTCACAGAGATTTTTAGCGTGATCACCAATCCGCTCCAGTGAGCGAACTACCCAGAGAATATTAATCACTCGACTAATACTGCGTGGGTCTTCCATCATATAAGTCGCCAGTTCACGCAGGGCAGTCTTGTACTCTTGGTCGATCTGCTTATCTTCTTCAATGGTGCGCATAGCCGCATCCACATCAAAGCGGGCGAAGGCATCGAGGGCATTGCTGAGCATACTGATAACCGACTGGCCAAGGTGTCGCACCTCGGTGTAACCCTTTGACGAACCACTCTCATCCGCCAGAATAAGCGCATGATTGGCAATCTTTTTCGCTTCGTCGCCGATACGCTCGAGATCATTGACCGCTTTGGTGACCATCATCACCAGACGCAAGTCGCTGGCCGCGGGCTGCCGACGGGCAATAATTAGAATGCAGGCTTCATCTATGTCGACTTCCATATTATCGACCAGCTGCTCTTCTTTGATCACTTCTTCGGCGAGCTTGCTGTCGGCTTCGCCAATCGCGCGAATCGCATTTTGCAGCTGCTGCTCAACCTTGCCACCCATTTCCATTAGGCGAGTGCGAATCTCTTCGAGCTCTTCATCGAACTGCTTCATGTAATGGTTTTCGAACGTCATCTTATCCATAGTTTTCTCCGCTTAGCCTCTCTGGCTACCTAACTATTATGGCCTTAAGCCAATTAAATTTTTAGCGCCCTACCACTCTCTACCACTTAACCAAAGCGGCCGGTGATATAGGCTTCTGTAAGCTCATGCTCGGGCATGGTGAAGACCTGCTCAGTAGGATTCACCTCAATCAGACGGCCGAGATGGAAATAGGCTGTGCGATGTGAAACCCGTGCGGCCTGCTGCATCGAGTGCGTGACGATAGCAATAGTAAAATTCTGGCTCAGCTCTTCGATTAGCTCTTCAATTTTTGCCGTGGCGATAGGGTCTAGTGCCGAGCATGGCTCATCCATCAAAATCACTTCGGGGCTAACAGCAATGGCGCGAGCAATACAGAGTCGCTGCTGCTGGCCACCGGAGAGACCCGTACCCGACTGATGCAATCGCTCTTTCACCTCTTCCCAGAGACTGGCCTTGCGTAGGCTGTCTTCAACAATCTCATCCAGGTCAACTCTAGTATCGGCCAAACCGTGAATCTTGGGGCCGTAGGCGACATTGTCATAGATCGACTTGGGAAAGGGGTTAGGCTTTTGAAAAACCATTCCTACTCGAGCGCGCAACTCCACAACATCCAGCTTCGGGGCATAGAGGTTTTCACCATCCATGCAAATCTCACCCTCGACTCGACAGCTTTCAACCGTATCATTCATGCGATTTAGGGAGCGCAAAAAGGTCGACTTGCCACAGCCCGATGGACCAATCATGGCAATCACTTCATTCTTGGCGATGTCGACACTGACATTGTGAATTGCCTGCTTGTCATCGTAGAAAACGTTGACGTTGCGCATGGTCATCTTCGGCGCATCGGTAAAACAGCTGCCCACAGTAACCTGATTATCCGCCACTTCGAGATTCTGTTTTACTTCGGCCTTGGCGCCCATTACAGGGTCAATTGCATTCATAGTTTTTCCTTTCTACCAGCGACGTTCGAGGCGCTTGCGCAGCCACACGGCGGATGTATTCATAACAATTAGAAAACTCAGTAATACCATAATGGCAGCAGAGGTTTTTTCGATAAAGGCTCGCTCTGGACTGTCAGCCCAAAGAAAGATCTGCACTGGCAGAACCGTTGCCGGATCGCTGAAGCCTCCGGGGATATCAACAATAAAAGCCACCATACCAATCATTAGCAGCGGTGCCGACTCGCCCAGGGCTTGCGCCATGCCGATAATCGCACCGGTCAGCATACCGGGTAAGGCCAGGGGCAGCACATGGTGCAGAACCATCTGATACTTCGAGGCACCCATACCCAGAGCTGCTTCACGAATCGATGGCGGCACTGACTTAATCGCCGCGCGACTGGTGATAATAATGGTTGGCAGGGTCATCAAGGTCAGTACTAAACCACCAACAATGGGAACCGATCGCGGCACATGGAAAAAGTTGATAAAGATAGCCAGACCCAGCAGACCAAAAATAATCGATGGTACCGCGGCGAGATTGTTGATATTCACCTCGATAAAATCGGTCCAACCATTTTTTGGCGCGAACTCTTCCAGATAGATTGCAGCCGCTACCCCTATCGGGAAAGATAGCATCAGGGTTAGCAATAGAGTGAACAGAGAACCCATCACCGCACCGCGAATACCGGCTTGCTCTGGCTCTCGCGAATCACCCCGAGTAAATAAGTTGCTGTTAAATTGCAGACGAATCTTGCCCTGATCATGTAGCTCGCTAATCCACTGGACCTGTTTGTCGGAGAGCCGCGCAGCATAGGGCTCGCCATCTAACCAAGACTTGTAATAGGTGTCTATATCGTCATCCGCCAGTATCCAGACCGTTTCTCTGGTACCCAATAACAACGGGTTGGCCAGCAGTCGGTCTTTTAGATCGAAGCCTGAACCATTACTCACAAGACCGTAAAGTTTGCGTTTGTCGCTGCGCCCAGACACATCTGGGAATTGCTGGCGCAGCGCCTGTTTGGGGACCGCCTGCCAATTGCCGAGAATCAGTTGCTCCGGGTCAGTGAGATTGTCTACACCAATCAAATCCTGATCGTATTCCACTTCCAGTTGCATATAACTAATGCGGAAAGCGCCATGACCTTTGCTGACAATATCGGTAAACAAAACCGTGACCGCGGCCAAACCAATCAGGATAGCGAGACGGCCATACCAGCGGAAAAGCTGCTCCGACCGATTGCGGCGGCCAAGAGACTTTCTGATTTTTTCCAGATTATTTACTGGAGTGTTTACTGGAGTGCTTACTGGCTTAGTCATATTGCTCTCGATATTTCTTAACAATCTGTAGGGCAAAGATATTTAGCATTAAGGTGACCACAAACAGCATCAAGCCCAGGGCAAAGGCCGCCAGTGTCTTGGGGCTATCGAACTCCTGATCGCCGGTTAGCAAGGTGACGATCTGCACCGTAACAGTGGTCACAGAGTCCAACGGATTGGCGGTCAACTTGGCAGCCATACCAGCGGCCATCACTACGATCATGGTTTCACCGATAGCGCGGGATACGGCGAGCATAATGCCGCCGACAATACCCGGAAGTGCTGCGGGAATAATCACATTGCGCACAGTTTCAGATTTGGTTGCGCCCATCGCCAGGGAACCATCGCGCATCGATTGAGGCACTGCGGTAATTACATCGTCGGCTAGAGAAGAGATAAAAGGAATAATCATCACACCCATAACGCCGCCGGCGGCCAGTGCACTTTCCGATGATACCGAGAGGCCAAAGCTAGCTCCGAGATCGCGGAGAAAGGGCGCCACGGTAAGGGCCGCAAAGAAGCCGTAAACCACGGTTGGAATGCCAGCCAGTACTTCCAGTGCCGGCTTGGCAAAACCCCGCACCGACTTGCTCGCGTATTCCGCAAGATAGATCGCCGACATCAGACCTACGGGTACGGCAATACACATGGCCACAGCCGAGATCAAAAGGGTGCCTACAAATAGCGGCACCGCACCAAAGCTGCCGGAGGAACCCACCTGATCTTCGCGAATCGCGGTTTGCGGACTCCAATCAAGGCCGAAAACAAAGTCATCTATGGGCACTGATCTAAAGAATTGAATGGATTCAAACAGTACTGAAAGCACAATACCCAGAGTGGTAAAGATAGCCACACAGGCACAGGTTAGAAGCAGTTTCTCCATAACCTTTTCAACACGGGGACGGGCGCGAAAACTCGAAGAGATGCGCGACCAGCTCCAACCAAAACCCATCAGCGACAGGGTCATCATCAACGCCGTAAGAGACCAGCGGGAGATCACTTCAAGCCGCAGCATTAGGTCGGCGGCGGCAACCAGTTCTGGCTCTGCACCTTGGCGCGGCAATATCCCCTGAGCAAGATTGGTGACTTTGTTCATCAGCAAACTTTCGCCACTGCTCTCGGTCACGAGGCCGCCGGCCGCCAGAGACTTGAGCACGATACTGTTAATCAGTGGATCATCAAAGATCATCCACAGGCCGAGCAAAAGCAGTGACGGCAGTGCGCACCAGAGGGCCACATGAGCGCCATAATAGGACGGCAAGGAATGAATATGGCGGATTCCGCCCAGAGGTTTGGCTAGGGCCAGTGAACGGCCGCGACCCAGGTAAAAGGCAAAGAGGCCCAGCCCGAGTATCAGTATAAGAATATTTGTCGCTTGCATATTACTGGCACAATCTCATCAGATAAAAAAACAGCCCGGCTTATTCAACCGGGCGTCACTGTGACAACTTATAGAGTTTATTTCAATGACTCTTTACCGCTCATAGGCACCAGACCGCGAGTGTTTTTAGCCATCACTCGGCGCTCTTCCAGAGGCAGTGGAATCATGCCTTTTTCTGCAAGATAGCCCTCTTCACCCCAGGCTTTTTCACTGGTGAATTCATTGAGATAACCTTGCATGCCAGGCACAACACCGACATGGGCTTTCTTGACATAGAAGTACAGTGGTCGTGAGATCGGGTAGGACTTGTCGGCAATAGAATCAAAGGTTGGCTCCACAGACTCAATCAGCGATCCCTGAACCTTGTCAGCATTCTGGTCGAGGAAGCTAAATCCAAACACTCCCAGTGCAGCTGGGTTGGCCTCAAGCTTTTGCACGATCAGGTTGTCATTTTCACCGGCTTCAATATAGACACCGTCTTCGCGAATGGTGTGACAAACTTCTTTAAAGGCGTGTTTATCGGTTTTCTTCAGCGCTTTAATCCAGTCAATTTTCTTACAACCGCCCTCTAAACCGAGCTCGGCAAAGGCATCACGGGTACCAGACGTTGGCGGGGGACCCAATACTTCGATAGCCGTGTTGGGCAGTGCCGGATTAACATCGCGCCAAGTTTGGTAGGGATTTTCAATCAACTCGCCAGCAACCGCGCCTGGCACCTTAGCCGCTAGAGCCAAAAAGATATCCTTGCGGGTCAGCTGCATAGGAGCAACCTTGATCGAGTTGGCAATAACAATGCCGTCATAACCAATGTGGACTTCGATAACCTCTTTGACGCCATTGCCCTGACACTTCTTAAACTCAGAGGCTTTCATGCGCCGTGAAGAGTTTGTGATATCGGGGTAGTTGGTGCCAACACCGGAACAAAACAGTTTCATACCACCGCCAGAACCCGTGGATTCAATCTTAGGGGTCGGCTTGCCGCTGGCTCGGCCGTAGCGCTCAGCGACCACGGTAGAAAAGGGATAAACAGTAGAGGAGCCTACGACTTCAATGCTGTCTCGTGCTAGGGCAGATGATGATGCTGCCACTGATGCTGCTGCCAATAATATGGCTAGAAGATTGGTACGCTTGTTCATATTTGTCTCCACAATAGAGCAGGGGCTGTGCTGCTAAATAATCAATTTTTTCTTGCCCGGCTAGATTATTGAGTTTGTGTGACAGAAATATGACAATGCGCCCGAAATACCAATTATGCCCATTTTATGGCTATTTTTTGTCTGTCACATTAATGTCATATTTTAATCATAGAGTTGCGTCTCCCCTGCCATAAGGCAGTGGAGTGGTCAGCAGACTAGCTGATATTAAACATTAAATTTTTGGGGATTTTGTATGAACAAAGTACTTCTTTCTGCCGCAGTGGCCTCCACCTTAGGTATGGCGTCTTATGGCTTCGCGGACGGCCCAATCGACAGCACGATTTACGGTAAGGTGAACATCTCGGTAGTTAATGCCGACAATGGCTCGACTGACCAGTGGAAACTCAACAGCAATGCATCGCGCCTTGGTGTTAAAGGCAAGACTGAAATTGCCGACGGACTTTACGCTGTCTATAAAGCGGAATTCGAGATTGCCGTAGATGATGGCGATACAAAAAATGGCCAGACATTTAACCAGCGCAACATTATGGCCGGTATTAGAGGTAACTTCGGTACTGTATGGGCCGGCAAGCACGACTCACCGACCAAGCTGGCTCAGAACAAGATTGATCTGTTCAATGACCTTGAAGGCGACATTAAAAATACCTTTGAAGGCGAGAACCGAGTTTCCAATATAGTTGCCTACACCTCCCCCAACATCAATGGCTTCGCAACTACTGTTGCTATGATCCCTGGCGAAGGCGCGGATGTTGATGGCGACGGCAATGATGACACTGGCCTGACTGACGGTATCTCTTACTCGGTTAGCTACAGCAAAGACAATCTCTATATAGCGGTTGCCGGCGACCAAGATGTGGATAGCCAAGATCTGATGCGCATTGTTGCTCAGTACAAAATCGACGGCCTAAAGCTAGGCGTCATGTACCAGCAAAATGAAGATAATTTAGGCACCAAGGACGAGTCTGGCTACTTTGTTAGCGCTGCCTACAAGCTCGATAGCAAGACCACATTGAAAGCTCAGTACGGTTCAATTGAAGATGATGCCGACGGTGACAAAGAAGATTCACTGTCACTGGGGGCGGATTACAAGTTGGCCAAAGGCACTAAGCTCTTCGTGTTTTACACTGACAACACCGACTCATCAGTTGGTGAAGCCGATAGCGACGCCACTGCTTATGGCCTCGGTATGGAACACAAGTTCTAAGAATCACGCCTAGGTTATCAGTCAGATTAAAAAGGTGAACCTCTTCGAGGTTCACCTTTTTTTTACAATTAACGAAAGCTAACTAAAGGGATCAGGCTAAAATGCCCTATGGATTAATTTACTCACTGAGACTATCGAGATGACCAACGCTTTGAGCAGTGCCAAACTGATCTGTATAACCAGTCTACTGCTGTGTGCCAATGTATTTGGCGCCTGTGACTTTGATACAGACGATGCCGATTCACCGAATTTTATGGACCGAATTATTGACTGCGAGAAGCAGCCAAAATCTAACTCAAACCCGAGTAAATCTGTCAGCCCCGGAACCACAGAGCTCTACGGTGATGGCACAGTGGATCCAATCTCTGGTATGGCTGAACGGCCAGTCGCCGCGCCGGGGTCGATGAATCACAGCCCAGGAAAAGCCTTTGCCGCTCGCCAGAGCTATTCCCTGCGACCCAACGCGAAGTTTGAAGAATCAGTGACTATTGCTATCCAGCGCCTGCATCTAGAAATGGCGCATTACTGCGCCGAGGGCTGGAAGATGGAATCACAGTGGACTGAAGCCGATAGACGGCGGGAAGGAGATTACTATTTGCACTATCGATTCCGCTGCGCTGGCTAAATTCCGTGTAACAACCAGTCTGCAAAAAACTGCTTTTATTCGCCCTCGGGACTCAGTGGAAAGCGGCAAACAAATTCTGCACCCTGCCCGAGGCGGCTATTGATTGTCAGCCTGCCATCACAGCGCGCTAGGGCATGTTTGACGATGGCCAGACCCAAACCGGTGCCGCCAGTGTCTGAATTGCGGCTGCTGTCTCCGCGATAGAAACGCTCAGTGAGACGCGGAATTTCCATGGGATCTATTCCTTTGCCGCTGTCCTTCACCGAGATATTGATATAGCTCTTATAGCGAGTGACTCTTATTGCGATATCGGCACCCTGAGGATTGTGGCGCACGGCATTAAATATAATATTGCCAAGCACACTGCGAAGATCAGTGATATCCGCGTCAATCCCGCTGTCTTCATCGCAGTTTAACGAGAGTGAGTGTTTACCCCCGCTGAGCAGTTCCGCCTCGGCGACAATGCTCTCCAGCAACTGCTGAAGATTAACCGTCTCAATATTGGGCGCATGGTCGTCAGACTCGAGTCGGGAAATAAGAATCAAATCATTGGCCAAGGCTTCCATCCTCATCACCTGATCAGACATCTGAATAAAGGCTTTGTCGACCATCTCACTGTTGCCGGGCATATCCTGCAGAGTTTCCAGATAACCGCGCATTACCGTGAGCGGCGTGCGCAACTCGTGGGAGACATTGCCGACAAATTCTTTGCGCAGCTGCTCTAAGTTAGTGACACGAGTGATGTCGGTGACCACCAAGACAATTTCATCGGCGCCAAAAAATGAAGCAGAGACTTGCAGTATGGGATCTGAGGGATTAATCGAAGAGAGCTTTAATGAACCGTCGAATTCTTTTTGACTGATATAGCGGACAAATTCGGGGCCGCGAATCAGGTTGGTGACGGCGGTGCCCCGATCACTGGAGCGCAGTGCCAGCAAACCCGCAGCCGAGCTGTTCCACCAGTCGATGGTGAGGTCGCTACGCAGAACCACAATGCCCTCTTCCAGCGCTCCGGTTAAACGAGTGATGCGATTAATGGTGCGGCGCATGCGCTCTTGAGTGCGACGGTGACGGCGGCGCTGGCGATTGAGCGTGTCACTGATTTCGCCCCAGACACCATCTGTATCCGGTGGAAACCCACGCATACCCCTGTCTATCCAGCTAAATAGCTGAGAGATAATTCGGAAGGTCCAGAGACTGTAAGCGACCAGACCGGCCACTAAGGTTTCGAAGGGGGCGCCAAGGCTAAAACCAAAAAGCACCGAAAACAGGCTGATTAGCACCACGCGCCATATTTCTCTGTTCATTCCCGGTCGCAATGAATCTGTACCCTTGTTAAATCACTTTTCGATAATACTATTGTCAGCTATCGCTCAACTGGGCTGAAAATCGGTAACCAGCACCGCGCACAGTCTGCACATAGTTATCATGGCCTGCAACTGAAATCGCCTTGCGCAAACGGCGAATATGCACATCTACAGTGCGCTCATCGAGGTAGACATTGCCACCCCAGACATAGTCGAGAATCTGCCCGCGAGAATAGACGCGCTCTTGATGAGTAAGAAAAAATTGCAACAGACGAAACTCTGTGGGAGCCAGATTAATTGGCGCTCCGGCAATAGTGACACGGTGGCCAATGGGATCGAAAATCAGTTCGCCAATGGATATTGGCCCCTTTAGGGCTTCGCCACCAATGCGCCTGAGCACCGCATTGACCCGAGAGATCAACTCTCGGGGTGAAAATGGCTTGGGAATATAGTCGTCAGCCCCTGCATCGAGACCGGCAATCTTACTGTCTTCCTCAGCCTTGGCGGTGAGCATAATGATCGGGGTTTTTGCTGTCAGTTCATCGCGCTTTAAACGCCGCAGTAACTCTAAACCGGTGGTGCCAGGCATCATCCAGTCCAGTAATACTAGGTCCGGCTGATTGTCGATTATGCTGGCGTGAGCCTGCTGTGCGTTTTCAGCCTGGAGAACATTGAAGCCTGCCGTTTCCAGTGCGATAGACAGCATATCCCGAATCGCCGCCTCATCATCGACAATGAGAATCCGATGCTTGGGCATTATTTCAACCTTATCATTCATTTCAGATATCTCATTTAATGGCCCCAACATGACACAAATATGACAGCGATAAAGTGTATCCCGATCTTTCGGATTTACAACCTAGATTTCCCACACCCCTCAATAGTCGATATTTGAAATTCGTTCGCGCATAATGTCGCCTTTTTACGCTATCAGGATTGCATCATGACCATTACAGAAAACAGTGCAGTAAGCTTTCACTACCGATTAACCGATGACCAGGGGCAAGAAATTGATAGCTCTGCAGGACAGGATCCGTTGGCCTATCTGCACGGCGCTGGGAATATTATCCCAGGCTTGGAAAAAGCACTCACCGGCAAGTCAGTGGGCGACCAAATGGTTGTCGAAGTGGCTGCTGAAGAAGGTTATGGACCAGTGCAAGAAGAGCTGATTCAAGAAGTACCACGCAGCTCTTTCCAAGGTGTAGACACTATTGAAGTGGGTATGCAGTTTGAAGCTCAGACCGGTCAGGGCGGCGCTGTTCCAGTAACGGTTACTTTGGTTACTGACGAGACTGTTACTGTGGATGGCAACCACCCCCTAGCAGGCAAAAACCTCAACTTCGATGTCACTATCGCCGATGTTCGCGAAGCCACAGCAGAAGAACTTGAGCATGGCCATATTCACGGCCCCGGTGGACATAACCACTAATAGCTGCCGGAAACGCTCTTCAACAAGTGTTTGTAGAGCAAAGCCTGTAACGAATTGCCTGTGAAGAAAAGCTTGCAATAGAAGCTCGCAATAAAAAGCTCCAAAAAAAAAGCCACCTAATGGTGGCTTAAATGGGAGGAGATAAAGCTATCACCGGGCAAGTCAGCTTGCTGATGTGCCCAGTTGGGTGGAAAAGGGTTAATCAAACATCGGAGAGATTTCGCTGACCGCAACACAGGCGGCAAGTGCACAGCCGATGCCGGTGCTGGTCCATAAATCTGAGCCGTAGGCAAATATGCCGATCGAGACACCCAGAAGAGCGCCGCAAGTAATCATCAATAAGCTAGTCAAGCTGTAACCGTTCATTCATAAATCCTCTTTACAATCCAACAGGTTCCTTCCGGTACTGATCGCGGTCATGAGTCGCTTTGGCTATCCGTCTTGTGGGCTGTTGCGTTATCAGGAGCTGCATTTGAACCCTTTTCACGACTGATTACTCGCGAAGGGTTCGCAGATTCAATGTTGCCCTGTTCTCAATTGGCCAGCTGATGCAAAATACTGTGCGCTGGGTCGAAAAATCACTGGCGGTATATAGCCTGTTTGACGTTTGCCCCTCCAACCAAAGAAGAGAGATCTCAGATCCATGACTATAAAAATTGCTATCAATGGCTTTGGCCGCATTGGCCGTTTAGCCCTGCGTGCGGCATGGCACCGCGACGATTATCAGATTGTGCAGATCAATGAGATAGCCGGCGACGCCAGTGCCGCAGCCCATCTGCTGAAATATGACTCGGTGCATGGCACTTGGGATAGAACTATCTCTGGCGAGGGATCTGGCAGTGATGGCAAACTCTATATCGATGGTCAGGCCATTGGCTACAGCCAGAATCAAGATATTGCCGACTCCGACTGGTCCGCTGTGGATATGGTGATCGACTGCACTGGAACTTTTAAATCCCAACAAGCTCTGGCACCCTACTTCGATCAGGGGATTAAAAGGGTCGTGGTTTCTGCGCCGATAAAAGACGGTACCCTGAATGTGGTAATGGGGGTCAATGATCACCTCTATACAGATCAAGCCATAGTCACGGCTGCCTCTTGCACCACCAATTGCCTAGCACCAGTGGTCGATGTGCTGCAGAAAAGCTTTGGTATAAAGCACGCTTCCATTACTACCATCCACGACATCACCAATACTCAGAGCATTCTCGATGAATATCACAGCGATCTGCGGCGCTCTCGGGCCAGCGGATTGTCGCTGATCCCCACCAGCACCGGCTCAGCCACGGCGATCACAGAAATATTCCCCGCACTCAAAGGCCGCATTAATGGACTGGCGGTGAGAGTACCCTTGGCCAATGCTTCTTTAACTGACTGTGTCTTTGAGCTAGACGGCAAGGTTAGTGTGGAACAGGTTAACGGCGCACTACGCGATGCTGCAGAGGGCCGTCTGCAAGGTATCCTTGGTTTTTCAGACCTGCCACTGGTGTCAGTGGACTACACCAATGATAAGCGCTCGGGAATTGTCGATGGTTTATCCACTATGGTGATCAACCAGTCTCAGGTGAAAGTGCTGATCTGGTATGACAACGAAATCGGTTATGTGAATCGCATGATGGAGCTAGCGGTAAAGGTTGCGGCCTCAATTAAGCACTAGAATAAATATATAGCAGCCATTATTGATTACCTTGAGAGTTCCATAACCAACAATGAATGTCGATCTTAAAACCCCTGTTACCCAATACAGCTTGGTTACCCTGAGTTACTGGGCCTTTACCCTCAGTGATGGCGCCCTGCGCATGTTGGTGGTGCTGTTCTTTCACCAGCTCGGCTACAGCCCAATTGAAATAGCCGCCCTATTGGTGCTCTACGAGCTGTTCGGAGTGATTACTAACTTATATGCCGGCTGGCTGGCCACCGCCATAGGCTTAACCGTCACCATGCAAATGGGTTTAGCGCTGCAAATTGCCGCACTGGGGATGCTGATGGTGGACAGCTCAATACTCAATGTGGCCTATGTAATGGTCGCCCAGGCGCTGTCGGGAATTGGCAAAGACCTGAATAAGATGGGCGCCAAGGCGAGCATTAAATCTCTGGTGCCAGCGGATGCACAGGGGCGGCTCTATCGCTGGATAGCACTGTTAACCGGGTCCAAAAATGCCCTCAAAGGCGTTGGCTTCTTTCTCGGCGGTTGGCTCTTATCCACAGTCGGCTTTCAATATGCGGTGGGGACAATGGCCGCCGCCCTGTCAGTCGTATTGGTGCTCAGCATTCTGTTGCTCGACCGCAGCACTGGCATTGCCAAAAAGCCCAAGCCCTTCCAACATTTATTTTCCACTAGCAGCGCGGTCAATCGACTCAGCGCAGCGCGGTTTTTCCTCTTTGGCTCCCGGGATATTTGGTTTGTTGTGGCACTGCCAGTGTTTTTGCAGAGCCAATTACAGTGGAGCTATGTGCAGGTGGGAACCCTGATGGCAGCCTGGGTGATCGCCTACGGTATAGTTCAGACTGTAGCCCCCAAAATCACCATTATTGGCAAGACGGCAAAAGCCAATATAACTCACCCCTCGGGAAGAACCGCATTTCGCTGGGTTGCGATACTTTGCCTAGTGCCTGGGGCAATCGCAGGGGGTGTCTATGCCGCAGGCCCTGACACCAACATGCTGGCCATAGGTCTAGTCTCGGGTCTATTGGTGTTTGGCGCGCTGTTCGCCATCAACTCATCGATTCACTCCTATCTAATTGTTGCCTATGCTCGGGAAGATGGTACCTCGCTAGATGTGGGCTTTTACTATATGTGCAATGCCGCAGGACGATTAGTTGGCACACTGCTATCCGGGCTGGTCTATCAGCAGTTCGGTCTCGCCGCCTGCCTAGTGCTGTCCTCTGCAATGTTAACTGTCACGGCGGTGATTTCAAGAAAGCTACCGGCTTAATTGGCCGGCAAACTTTTACCTCTGACGCTTGTCTGCTAGGGTGTGCGTCTTTTAATCTGCTGAAGAATTTATTATGAGTAACGAAAACAACACAATGGACCCCAACGGCCTGTTTCGCGAAGAGAGCTTTACCGATCAAAAGATCGGCTTTATTCGCAAAATGATTCCCGTTAAAGCCGATGGTAGCGATGACACGGACCGTGCAATCACATTTTTCGGTTCGACTCAGGTGATGACCCAGATGGGTGCCATACCGCTTAACTTTACTCTGGATGGCGAGACAGTTGGCGAAGCTGCCAGCGATTTTGCCGGCAAGGCCCAGATTGCCGTTGAGGAAGCCAACCAAAAAATGGAACAAATGCGTCGTGAAGAGGCATCAAAGATTGTTGTGCCAGGTCAGGGCGGTTCCGAAAGCGGAATTATTACTTAAGCAAGAGCTTAGCCTGAATCGGTTGAAAGTGATCGGCAGCATCAATCAGTGATGCTGCCGTGAGCGCCGCGACACCATAGACACTAGTGGTGATTTTATAACGCTGGCCCACTCGATCGAGCAACAGATCAAAATCCCCATCTCCCGATAGAAGCACAATTTCGTCCGGTGGATTGGTGCTGGCCCCAGAATCCATAATATCGATCGCGATTCCCACATCCCAATCGCCCTTTGCCGAGCCATCGCTGCGCTGAATAAAGGGTTTTAGTACCACCTCAAAACCGATCTCCCGCAGCACCTGCTGGAAGCCCCGCTGCCCAGTATCATTGCGTTCAATGGCATAGGCTTTAGCCTGAACAATATCACCCTGTTCACTGAGCTGTCGCCAGAGTTCGCGGTAGTTAAAGTTACAGCCAAACTGCTCTTTTACCGTGTAATAAATATTTTGCACATCAACAAATACAGCGATTTTTTTCACGTTAGGCTCTTTTTAAGGTTTTTTAGGCGTTTTTATCATCATAATCTGATTTTTCGGCGAAGTTACAGCAATAACTCAGCACCCAGTCTACTCTTGGCAGCAGGAGTAATGGAGCAGCTGACACTGATCACCCGATCCTGGCTCCAGCTGCGGCGGGTTATCTTTATGCAGGGGCTAAGGGGTGCCAAGCCCAAAGCTCCGGCCACCGCGGCATCGGCGATCACAGCCTGTAACTGGTGCTCAATGCGGCTCGGGGCGATCACCCAGTCGATATATGTCTGAGGGCTGACCTTTTGATACTTCTGCTTTAGATAAGCTGGCACCAGCGCAGCACTGACAAAACACTCCTCCCACTGCAGTGGAGCGGAGCCACTAGAGTGCACTACTACGGAACGATAGATTGACTCAGACTCCTGCAGACCCAACAGGGCGGCAATATCCCGCGGCGCAGCAATCGCCTCCAGAGTGACAATACGATTGCTGTACTCTGGGTTGCTAAAACTAAACAGTCGACTGTAGTCCGGTAGTTCCACCACCCAGTTCTGTGATGGTGGCTGAGTCACAAAGGTGCCTGCACCCACCGAACGCTCTAGCAGACCCTCATCCGCCAGCTCTTGAACGGCGCGGCGCGCAGTCATACGGCTAACGGTAAACTGCTCTGACAACTGTGTTTCGGAGGGGATACGCTGGCCAATCTGCCACTGGCCAGATTCAAGCTGAGCTTTAATATAGCCCTTGATCTGCGCGTATCGAGGCAGTGAGGTCTTAGTTTGGCTCATAAACACAACCTATATTTGTTTATACAATCAAATAGTCTATACCAATAATAAATATCTACTTATCATTATTTAGTATTTTTAAGCTGTTTAATATAGGGCAATATCTAGAATATAACCATGAAAATTTATTCAGATCATCCTCAAATATCTGTATAGACAATTATTAACTGCAGTGAATATCAGCCTTTGATCAAGTTGAGCTTCTGCTGGCGGGAAAGTTTTTTGATCTGGGACTCGCGAATGCTGGCACTACTGCGGTTGTGGCCACCCTCGGTGAAGACAACCTCTACGGGGCTGCGACCCCGGAAGTACTTGGCTCCGGCGCGACCACTGAGATGCTCGTTAAAACGTCTTTCAACATCAGTGGTGATGCCGGTATAGACCGATTGATCGGTTGCTCGAATCAGGTAGACAAACCATTCATTCATGCGCTGGCTGCAATATCGGCGACCAGAAAACCATGGCAGTACTGACAGCGATACTGAGCCCGTCGCTGGAGGATTTTTTTGTGTCTCAGGCTGGTTAACTGGTGAGTTCTGCAGCCACACTTATAGGCAAATTGGGTGTATTGCCTGACTGGAATGCCGGTCAAATCATAGTCGCCAGTGGCCTTGGGCTCGGCGCCTAGGTCAATCATCACCCGCTTCCACTCAATACCATGGGGTTTGACCCGCCGCAGACCATAGAGACAGTCGACTATATAGTGAGCGACTTCATGGGGAACTGTTTCATGGAGGCTGTCTTCAAAATATTTCGCAAACAGCCAAGGATTGTAGCGAATACGGCGGCTGCGACCCTTTACCTGATACATGCCGGCACACTTGCCTTTGAGGTCAAAATCAACACTGACAGTATCGAATCGGCGCCCATAGAGCTGCGCGGCCTGATCAATACAACGCTGGGTGGCTGCCTTAACTTGGCGCCTTTGAAATTCTGAGATAGGCTCAATCATGTCACCCAGTATACGTGGAGCGAGCCTGTTACAATACGTGAAATTTAGAGCACTTCTAATAAATGAATATTGACTTCCACTGTCACACCACCGCATCAGACGGCACCCTAGATCCAGCAGCACTGATTGATCTCGCTCGCGAGCGTGAGATCGATATGCTGTCGATCACCGACCACGACACGATGGCGGCTTATGAAATCTTGGCCGATAGAGATACCGGGTTGCGATTAATTCCCGGCATTGAGCTATCCAGTCAGTGGAATCGGCGCGGTGTGCACATAGTTGGGCTCAATGTGGATATCCACAGCAGCCCAATTGGCGAGGCGGTGGCGCTGCAGTCACAGGCCCGTGAGGGTAGGGCCGAGATCATTGCTGAGAGACTGGCGCGCCTTGGTTTTGCCGATAGCCTCGAGGGTGCAAAATCGTTTTCCAGCGGACCACAAGTAGGGCGCCCACACTTTGCCCAGCATCTGGTGGCAATTGGCGCGGTGAGTAATATTCAGCAGGCGTTTAAGCGCTATCTGGGTGCCGGCAAGGTCGGCGATGTCAAAGATCAGTGGGCCGACCCCAAGACTGTGATTGACTGGATTCGCGGCGCCGGCGGTGTTGCGGTGCTCGCGCACCCGACCAAGTACAAGTTGACCCGCTCTAAGTTAATCGAGCTGATCACAGCATTTAAAGCTGCAGGAGGCGAGGCGATGGAGGTTATATCCGGCGCTCAGGTGCCGTCCCTAACGCGGGATATGGCGCGACTGTGCCGCGATAGTGGGCTAGAGGCCTCCTGTGGGTCAGACTTCCACAGCCCCAATCAGCCCTGGGCCTCTCTGGGTCATGTTGCACCGCTACCGGAAGACTGTGTGCCGGTCTGGCAGCGCTGGCAGTAATCTGATCAGCCTTCCTTGAAGCGCCTAATAAAGAGCTAGATTAACAGCTGGGCTGCAGTGTTAGCCCAAGCTCAGATTCCTGTGTATACTGCGCGCCGCAGAGGCGTTTGAACAGAGCGTTCGAGGTCCCAAACAGCTACATCGGATTGCCTAAATCATAATTTTACCAATGGAAAATACGACGTGAATATTTTTATATTTGTCAGTGAGCAGTGGCTACTTATTTCATTGTTACTCGCATTAATCGGTGTGTTTTTATTCACCGAACAGAGCAAAAGCGGCAAAACCCTTGGCACAGCTGAATTAGTTCGCCTGATGAACAGCGAACAGGCAGTGGTTATCGACGTGCGCAGTTCCGCTGAATTTGAAAGCGGTCATATCCACGGCTCGCGCAATATTCCCCACAACAAGCTCGCCAACCGTATTGGTGAACTGGAAAAAGTCCGCAGCAAAACCATCGTAGTGGTGGATAAAATTGGCCAGCATTCTGGCGGTGCAGGTAAGCTGCTCACCAAAGATAACTACGATGCTCGACGCCTCAGCGGCGGCATCAGCGAGTGGCAGGGCGCAAGCTTGCCACTTGTATCAGGCAAATAAATCGCTGCCTGATCTCTCACGTCGCCAGCAGATGGCGCTACCCAAGGAACTTACATGTCTCAAGTTGTACTATTCGGAACGCGGTTCTGCCCGTTCTGCACAGCCGCAAGGCGGTTACTCACTGCCAAAGGCATAGATTACCAAGATATATCGGTTGATAATAACGCTGAATTACGCGGCAAATTAATTGCCAAGAGTGGTCGCAATACGGTGCCACAGGTATGGTTTGGCGACCAACATATCGGCGGCTATGATGAACTCCGCGATTTAGAGCGTCAGGGCACCTTTGACAGCACCCTTCAAGCCGGGGTTGAAAGCGGTGAAACAGTCTCCATATAAGAGGCTAACGACATTATATTATTATTTTAAGGGTTAAATCATGACTGACGAAACGACTACTGCCCCAGAAGCAGCCAGCGAAGAACAAGCACCAACGCCTAAGTTTGCCGTGCAGCGCGTTTATGTAAAAGATCTCTCATTCGAAACGCCTCAAGGCGCAGCCGCTTTTCAAAAGCAATGGCAGCCCAAGGTCAATCAGGATTTGAGCACCAAGACCGCCAAGATTGCCGAGGGTATCTACGAAGTTTCCCTGCGTATCACCATCACAGTGAAGCACGAAGAAGAGACTATCTACCTGATCGAAGTAGACCAAGCCGGTCTATTTGCAGTGGAAGGTATGGAAGGTGGTCAGCTGGCACAGGTGCTTAATGTAACCTGCCCAACCATGTTGCTGCCCTATGCTCGAGAGGCAATTGATAGCACTCTCACCAGAGGTTCATACCCTCCGTTGATGATTCCGCCAATTAATTTTGAAGCCTTATTTGCCTCTGCAGTTCAGCAGGCACAGGCCAAGCAAGAAGCCGATGCCGCAGCAGCTGAGAGCAACACACACTAGTCAGCAAAATGCGCTGACCAATAAAAACCCCGCCCTGTTTTAAGAGCGGGGTTTTTTATTGCCGGTAATTCTGGCGCTGAGATTGTGACGCTCAGATCTTCAACCTCTAGAGCGCCTGATTTTCCATCTCGTATTCCTGAAGCTTGCGGGTCAGAGTATTGCGACCCCACCCCAACAACTCAGCGGCATCTTTCTTGCGCCCACCGGTATGAGCCAGCGCAGCTTCAATCATGGTGCGCTCAAAGTCAGGCACTGCCTGAGCCAGAATATCGCTGCGTCCAGATTTGAGCTCTCGCTCACTCCAGCGGCGCAACATCTGCTGCCAGTCACCCTGCACACGCATCTCGCCGCCTGCTTCTTCGGCTTTCAACTCTGGAGGCAAATCCGTTAGCAGTACCTCGCGACCGGCGGCCATCACCGTCAGCCAGCGACAGATATTCTCCAGTTGGCGAACATTGCCCGGCCACTCCATAGTGCAGAAAAAGTCTTCCGCTTCCTGAGACAGGAGCTTGGGTTCCATTTCCAATTCTTTGGCGGCACGATTGAAAAAGTGCTTCATCAACTGGGGAATGTCCTCCCGGCGATCAGATAGCTTGGGAAGATGCACGCGAATGACATTGAGGCGGTGGTAGAGATCTTCGCGGAAGCGACTTTCCTGAACCAGCTCCTCTAGATTTTGATGGGTTGCAGCAATAATCCGCACATCCACTTTTACCGAGGTGTGACCGCCGACCCGATAGAATTCACCGTCAGCCAAAACACGCAGTAGGCGAGTCTGAGCCTCCGGCGGCATATCGCCAATTTCATCGAGAAACAGGGTGCCGCCATTGGCCTGCTCAAAACGACCTTCCCGCCGCTGGGCAGCGCCGGTAAAGGCTCCCTTCTCATGACCGAATAACTCTGACTCAATCAGATCGTGGGGAATAGCGGCCATGTTCAGAGCAATAAATGTCGAACTGCGTCTCGGGCTATGTTTGTGCAACGCGTGAGCGACCAGCTCTTTACCGGTGCCGGACTCGCCGTTAATCAGTACCGTAATATTGGAATTGGAGAGACGACCAATGGCGCGAAAGACTTCTTGCATGGCCGGTGCTTCGCCAATAATTTCTTGAGTAGGTGCGGGCTCCTGGGGCAGCTCCTTGGGCTTTTGCTCGCGGGCAAAGGTAACACCCCGGCGAGCCACATCAACCAACTCATCCAGATCAAAGGGTTTTGGCAGATATTCAAAGGCGCCACCCTGATAGGCGGCCACGGCACTGTCGAGATCCGAGTGGGCGGTGGTGATAATCACCGGTATGTCCGGTCGCGTGGAATGTATCTGCTTGAGCAATTCAAGGCCATCGATACCGGGCATGCGAATATCGGAAATAATAATTTCCGGCAATGACGTTTGCAGCGCCAGCAACAGTTCGTCGCCGTTCTCGAAGCTGCGTACTTCAATGCCTTCGCGAGAAATGGCTTTCTCCATAACCCAGCGCAGTGAACGATCGTCTTCTGCTATCCAAATTTGTGATGTGCTGTTCATACTAAACCTTATATCGGTAAATAGATCGAAAACCGGGTGCTGCCCGGCTCCGAGTCACATTCAATAATGCCCTGATGAAGATTGATCGCAGACTGGGCAATGGTTAAGCCCAGCCCGGTGCCCTCGCTGCGACCACTGATCATCGGAAAGAAAATTCGCTCTCTAATATCTGCAGAAATACCCGGACCTGTATCCATAATATCCAGCCGGCAGAGCGCCTTGTGATGCTGCCCGGCGATGGTAAAGTTGCGCTGGATACGGGTTTTTAAGGTCAGCCTACGGACAGGTAAATCAGACTCAAGCATTGCCTGCATAGCGTTGCGCGCCACATTTAAGACCGCCTGAATAAGCTGTTCACGATCACCGGACAGATCGGGAATGCTGGGATCATAATCCCGCTGCACGGTGATTCCACCCTGCACCTCAACCTCAATTAATGTGGCCACATGCTCGGCGACTTCATGAATATTGATCGGCGCAAATTTGGGTAACTGACTCGGGCCCAGCAGTCGATCCACAAGGTTTCTCAGGCGATCGGTCTCGGTGGTAATTATCTGACATAGCTCCGAGGTCTCACTGTCGATTGCGCTCTCGGATATCTCCTGAGCCAGCAACTGAGCCGCTCCCCGAATACCACCGAGGGGATTTTTAATTTCGTGGGCTAGACCGCGAATAAGACTTCTGGAGGTATCGTGAACTGAAAGTAACGCTTCCTCCCGGTTAATCCGCAAAATACGATCGATAGGCTGCATCTCCATCAACACCCATTGATCCCTGCCGATCCTAATCGGAGTTACGGTGTAATCCACCTGAGAGGATTCAACATCTAGGCCGCGAAGAAACTCATGGCGCAGTGTCAGTGCACGGCCAAATTCCAGCGCTTCACGAAGGGTCTGACGAGCGGTTTCGCCGTCATCAAATAGATCGCTTACCCCAGTCCCACGCAGGCGCACACTGCCAGTTTGAAGCAGAGATTCTGCAGCCGGATTGATATAGTCGATCAATAGGCTCTGATCAATCAGCAACACCGCAGTGTTGAGATTATCCAGCAGCAATCTATGTAATTGATCTGAGGTCATAAGCTTTTAGCCGAATCGAGAGAGCTTGTTAGGCTCTCTTATTAGTCATTGTTATTGGCGTCTAACTTCAGTCTTGCAATAAGCAAGCCAAAAGCGGATCCAGACTGGTCGCTGCAAAGCGCCTGTACACTGAGGCCTAGAGCCGGTGTTGGAGTCAGTATAAGCTAAGGCTTGAAATGTTGCACCATTATGGTGCAAGGAGGTTTTTGGGCGGGCTATTTACGCTTAAAATGGCGCTGGACATGCACGGTAACAGGCTTGGCGATTACCAGAACGGCCCCCTGAGAAGACAGCACCCGGGCAGAGATATGGTGGGTTCCCCTCTCTAGACCGGCGATACTTTGGGAGCTTGCGGCAACCGGTTGCCCATAGGGGGAACCATCAACGTAAAACTGCACCAGATGATCAGCATTAAGTTCTGGCGTCAGGGCCAATTGAGCCAGCAACTTAGGCTGATCAAACTGCACTAGGGAATCATTTATCGGCGCGATCAGGGCGGCAAATGAATAACCATTAAACATCGGTAATAATTCAGCATCCTCTGAGCCTTGGGCCGTTACAGGTGCTGGGGTTAGGGTGGGAACCTTATTAACTGGTGGAAATTGCACGGCTTCTTGAGTGGTTTCAGTTGGCGGAGTATCGGTGTAAGTGACTCTGCCCTGATCATCGGTAACCTTATAGACAGCTGCGCCCACTGTAGCGGTCAGAGCGATGGCGATAACAGATGCCACAATCCTGATTAAAGAAGTAGCGACGAATAAGGGTAGCGATGTTTTCATTAATCTGGCCTACAAGTCTGTTAGTCAACCGCAGCCATCACAGATGATCGAGGTTCACAGTAATTAAAGACTAGACCTATTTGCAGAAAAGAAAAAGCCCGCCATTGTCTCAATGGCGGGCTTTTTCAGGTCTTGCTACGAGTAGAGATGTAATCGGCGATTTATACGCTGTAGTACATATCAAACTCAACCGGGTGAGTGGTGTGCTCAACGCGGTAAACTTCTTCCATCTTCAACTCGATGTAAGCATCGATCATATCGTTGGTGAATACGCCACCAGCGACCAAGTACTCACGGTCAGCATCCAACTCGTCCAGCGCTTCACGCAGGCTGCCAGCAACCTGAGGAATAGCCGCAGCTTCTTCCGCAGGCAGATCGTAGAGATCTTTGTCCGCTGCATCGCCAGGGTGGATCTTGTGCTTAATGCCGTCCAGACCCGCCATCAGCATTGAAGCAAACATCAGGTATGGGTTGGCAGTTGGATCACCAAAGCGTACTTCTACACGCTTGCCACGTGGGCTAGCAACGTAGGGGATACGGATCGCAGCAGAACGGTTACGGGCTGAGTAAGCCAGCATTACCGGTGCTTCAAAACCAGGGATCAAACGCTTGTAAGAGTTAGTCGAAGCGTTAGCGAAAGCATTCAGCGATTTAGCGTGCTTGATGATACCGCCAATGTAGTGCAGAGCCATTTCGCTCAGGCCAGCATAGGCATCGCCAGCAAACTGGTTGACGCCGTCTTTAGCGAAAGACATGTGACAGTGCATACCAGAACCGTTGTCACCAACAATTGGCTTAGGCATAAAGGTCGCTGTCTTGCCATAGGCGTGGGCAACGTTGTGTACACAGTACTTAAGAATCTGAACCTGGTCAGCCTTGGCAACCAATGTATCAAAGCGAACACCAATCTCACACTGACCAGCAGTGCCTACTTCGTGGTGATGTACTTCGATATCAAGACCCATCTGCTCCATGGCATTACACATGGCAGCACGCAGATCGTGCAGGCTATCAACTGGTGGTACGGGGAAGTAACCGCCTTTAACACCAGGGCGGTGGCCCATGTTGCCATCAGCAAAATCACTGCCTGAAGACCAAGCTGCTTCGTCAGAATTGATCTTGTAGAAGGCGCCGCTCATGTCGACACCCCATTTGATATCGTCAAAAACGAAGAACTCAGGCTCTGGACCGAAGAATGCGGTATCGCCAAGGCCAGTAGACTGCAGATATTGCTCGGCGCGTTCAGCGATGGAGCGTGGATCACGTTCGTAGCCCTGCATAGTTGAAGGCTCAACGATGCCACAGCGAATAATAACAGTAGGCTCATCAGTGAAGGGGTCGAGAACAGCAGTGCTGTCGTCTGGCATCAAAATCATGTCTGACTCGTTGATACCCTTCCATCCAGCGATAGATGATCCGTCAAACATTTTTCCTTCAACGAAAAAGTCGTCACCGACTTCGCCAACGGGTATCGAAACGTGCTGCTCTTTACCTTTTGTATCAGTAAATCGCATGTCGACCCAGCGAGCTCCGCTTTCTTTAATAAGATTCAAAGTCTTCTCAGACATGTGTTCCTCCAATAGGGATTGTGCGTTTTAAGTTATGCTTTCTAATTCGAAGCCTTACAAAACTGCCTGAGCAATTCTCAACAGACTTTAACAAGGTTTGAAAATGCAATAGTCGTGCCAATAGACAACCACCAAAACAGATCCATCCCGGTCCTACAAAGTCAGCGCCAGAACAGTCATACCAACTAATTTCAGCCGGGCAAAACCTTTATTACTTTAGCGCCACGCACCTAAATAGTGCAGGTTAGGCGCTAAACGCACCATTAAGGTGCTTTTAGTAAGGGGTTTTGTTGATGCCTGTTGCTCAACCGCAGCAGTATAATGCTTTTGCAGGTTTTTTCTGCCATTCTTTCTGGCCTATTCTTCGCATCATCGACAATTGGGAAAATCATCAATATGGAGAGCATCGCGGCCGTCTCACAGCCCCAGGCGCAAGACATTATTCTTGATGTGCGCCACCCGGACGAAGCTGAGCAGCGGCCGCTAATCTGGCCGGCCAATCAGATCATCTGCCTACCTTTTTTTCAGATCAACAAACAGCTCGATAAACTGGATAGAGAGCAGTCCTATCTGCTCTATTGCGAGAAGGGGATTATGAGCCGTCTGCATGCGGACGCCATGCAAAAAAACGGTTTTGAAAAAGTCGCTGTTTTTGTTCTCTAAGAGACCCTAATCCCAGCATCCTCTGATGCTAAGACAGCACAGGTCACAATACCAAAAGTATATGTGGATTATTTCTCATTATTTGGGCTGATTAGTCGCCATTATCACTGAGAAGCGACTATATTTAGAGCTTAGCCTGAGTTTTGTCCAATCCGAAATCAGCCGCAGGATGCAGCCGATGATGAGCACTGAAAATTTGCTCGGGGAATTCAAGGAAGTAGAGCACTCCAGTCCCCGCTCATTCAACAGATCTATACAGGTCGAGTTGGAAGGGCACGTATCAAAAAACCTCAGCTCTGGGCTTATCCTTTCAATGATCGGCGCTATTCTGCTGTTTGTTCTGGCCAGCGCGCAAAATCCCCTACTCGGACACTGGGTCTGGTTATCTCTGGTCTCCCTATTAAGCTTGGCAATCTGGCTCTGGCTAGTTCAGATCACCCGTCACGGCCAGCCAACCAGCAGGCAGAACCGAGCCATTATCACCGTTTCATCGATCACCTATGCCGCAGTCTACGGCATGGCTTCAGTGGTTTTTATCAGTCCCGAGCAACCTGAGAGCACCGCCATCACCACCTTGGCACTGATTTTAGTAGCCTATGCCTGGCCACTTAGCTACGCCCTCTCAGGAGGCTTTCGCCATCTCTTTCTGAGTCTCATTTTTGTACCATTATGTTTTAGCCTGTTTAACTATCAACCAGAGATCAGCCGCGGATTTCCGATCCTTATCGCACTGGCCTACCTTGCTCTCAATCACAACCAGATCTCCCAGCGGCGAACATTTAAATGGGCCACTGGCAATATGCTCAGAGCCAGTGAGCACTCCGACATGGTGGTGGCCACTAGCCAAAAGATCACCAGCTTGATCGAACAGACGCCCCTCGGATTTATCGAATGGAATCAAGAGCGGCAAATTATCGGCTGGAATCCTGCAGCCACGACTATTTTTGGCTATGCCAAAGAGGAGGTACTGGGCCGCACCACAGAGTTTTTATTTGATAAAAAGAAAAGCTTCTTACTGCAACAGGTAGAGAATGACCTGTTTCTATTTGGCAAAGATTTTACCGGCACAGCAGAGAATGTCACCCGGGACGGCAGCATCATTATCTGCGAATGGAATGATACGCCGCTGTTTGATGAAGCCATGAACGTGGTTGGCGCGGCCTCCTTTGTGGAAGATGTAACGGATCGGGTCAAGCTCGAAACACGCATCAAGCAACAGGCTTATTTTGACCCCTTGACCGGGCTACCTAATCGCCATCGCTTGATGGAAGAGCTAAACCGCGTGGTCGCTCTCGCCCAGCGCAGTCAAAACTACTGCTCGCTACTCTTTATCGATCTCGATCATTTTAAAGAGATTAACGATACCAGGGGCCACCATTATGGAGATCTGGCACTGGCGCTATTTGCCCAGCGATTGCGCAAGGTTATCCGCACCGAGGAGGCCGTGGCGCGCCTCGGTGGCGACGAATTTGTGGTACTGCTGGAAAACCTTGGTGCCGAGGAAGAGCCATCGCGCATGCAGATCACTCAGGTAGCGGAAAAAATCATTGATGCCGCTCGGGAGCCATTTGTTATTAAGGATGAAAAATTTCGCATCAGTTGTAGCATTGGCATCGTCTTATTTAATGACGGCAGTGCCGATGGTGAGGCGATTCTGCAACAAGCGGACAAGGCCCTCTACACCATTAAGCGGGAGGGCAAATCGAATTACTATTTCCACAACCAGAAGCTGCCCTCTGAGATGCAAATGCAGGCACAACTGCTCGAGCAGTTGCGCGACAAAGCCAACAGCCAGTCATTTCTGCCCTACTACCAGCCCATTCTGGACACCAAAACCAATTTAATCAGTGGTCTGCAGATATTTTTGCGCTGGAAAAATCCCGACAATGAGCTGATCGCCGCCAGCGAAATTATTGCGCTACTTGAGTCCGGCTCAATGATTGTGGATATCTCTCTGACACTGCTGGAAAATATCTTCCATCAGGTGGAAATATGGCGCACTCAGGACCTCTGGCGGGAAGACCAACAGATCTATTTCACCCTCAGCCTGCGGGAGCTGGAACACCCCTCATTTACCGCCAGCATTGAAGCGCTGCTAAAAAAATATGCTATTGAGCCAGATACCCTAGCCTTTGCCGTACACACCGAAACACTGCCCAAAATACACAACCCCATGACCCTGCAGCTCAATGGATTAAGGGCTTTGGGTATTCGTTTTATTGTCGATAATGTGGGCTACCAGAGTTTGCCGATCCAAAAACTGCGTGAATTTGACGTTAATACCATTCGCATCTCACACAAGCTAATGGCCGAGTGCCCCTACATGGAAAGCTCTTGGAATCTGGCTAAAGGGCTTATCGAACTGGCCAAATCCGTTGGCCTAGACTGCATTGCACCCTGCGTTGAAGAGCCGGAAATACACCACCTTTTACTCGATACTGGCTGCCAATTATTGCAGGGAAATCTGGTCGCACCGCCCTCGCCAGCCACCGCAATCACTCGAATGCTTATCGAGCGCAAGGCTCAGCACAGAGAAGAATCTCCCGCCTAGTGAAAAGATCCGTAGCAGTTTCTGTCAATTAGCCTATAATCGCGCCTTTTTGCGCCTACTGGTACCTCTCATGTCCATTGAAAACCTGCGGAACATTGCAATCATTGCCCACGTTGACCACGGTAAAACAACTCTGGTCGATAAACTTCTCAGCCAATCTGGCACTCTCGATCGCAAAGATGTGGGTTCCGAGCGCCTTATGGACTCCAATGATCAGGAGAAAGAGCGCGGAATTACGATTCTTGCTAAGAACACTGCGATCAACTGGAATGACTACCGCATCAATATCGTAGACACCCCAGGTCACGCCGACTTCGGTGGTGAAGTAGAGCGCGTTCTGTCTATGGTTGACTCGGTGTTGCTGCTAGTTGATGCCGTAGACGGCCCAATGCCACAGACACGCTTTGTAACCTCCAAGGCTTTCGAGCAGGGCTTGCGTCCAATCGTTGTTATCAACAAAGTTGACCGTCCCGGCGCTCGACCTGACTGGGTTATGGACCAAGTCTTCGATCTGTTCGACAACCTCGGTGCCACCGATGAGCAGCTCGACTTCCCGGTTATCTATGCTTCAGCACTTAACGGCATAGCCGGTCTCGATGTGGACGATATGGCCGAAGACATGACCCCGCTCTATGAAATGATCGTCAATGATGTACCGGCTCCAAAGGTCGATGTAGATGGCCCTTTCCAGATGCAGGTATCAGCACTGGCCTATGACAGCTATGTTGGCGTTATCGGTGTTGGCCGAATTACTCGAGGCAAGCTCAAGCCAGGACAGCAGGTTATTGTTAAATCTGCCGATGGCAAAGAGCGCAAAGGTAAGGTTCTCAACGTAAAAGGATACCTTGGACTGGAGCAGATCGAGACTCAATTGGCCGGCGCTGGCGATATCGTCTGCATTAACGGTATTGATGGCCTGAGCATTTCCGACACCCTCTGCGATCCAGAGAATATCGAAGCCTTGCCAGCACTGAGTGTTGATGAACCAACTGTAAGCATGACCTTTATTGTTAATGATTCGCCCTTTGCCGGACTCGAAGGCAAATATGTAACAACGCGAAATATCAAAGATCGTCTCGAGCAAGAGCTGATTCACAACGTTGCACTGCGCGTAGCGCCTGGCGACACACCAGACAAATTTATTGTCTCTGGTCGCGGTGAGTTGCACCTGTCGGTATTGATTGAAACCATGCGTCGCGAAGGCTTCGAGATGGGTGTTTCCCGCCCGGAAGTGGTACAAAAAATTGTCGATGGCAAAGTTTACGAGCCCTTTGAACAGGTTGTAATCGATGTTGAAGAACAGCATCAGGGTTCAGTTATGGAAGAGCTTGGTATGCGTAAGGCCGAGCTGACTAATATGGAACCTGACGGCAAAGGTCGCGTGCGACTGGAATTCTCTATGCCATCTCGCGGACTGATTGGTTTCCGTGGCGCCTTCCTGACCCTGACTTCAGGCTCAGGCATTATGACCAGCATTTTTGACAAGTACGCTCCAGCGAAAGATGGCGAAGCCCACTCGCGTAAAAACGGCGCACTGATCAGCATGGTTAAAGGTAAAACCGCTGCCTATGCACTGTTTAACATTCAGGCCCGTGGTCGTCTATTCTTAGGTCATGCGATCGATGTTTACGAAGGTCAGGTAGTTGGTATTCACTCGCGCAACAATGATTTGGTAGTCAACCCGATTAAAGGCAAGCAGCTAACTAACGTTCGCGCCTCGGGAACAGATGAAGCACTGACCCTAGTGCCACCAATCAAGCACACATTAGAACAGGCATTGGAATTTATTGAAGACGATGAACTGGTAGAAGTCACTCCAGTAAGCATTCGTCTGCGCAAGAAGCGCCTGACTGAGAATGAGCGCAAGCGCGCACCGAAATCATAATCGGTTAGCAGTCAGCAATCTGTTTGAAAATGGCGGGACACTAGAGATAGTGGCCCGCCATTACACTGCAGTATTTTAGTGCTACATTTACTACCAATGGATGGTGGGAAGCCTATGACGGAACACGACAGCGCAGACTCTATACCTAGGGGATTTCTCTCCTTCTCCCTGGTCAGCCAGGAAATCATCTCCGTACTCTTTGCCTTTTACTCCTATTACCAAGGCGATATGGACCTAGCCACATTCTATCTGGCTATGGCCGCATTGCTGCTGGTGGGTCTCGGCATTCACTCTATCTTTGATCGGCCCCACAGCGCGCGCTTAATGCTCGCTGCTGTGATGATAGGCAGCTACTTTTATCTGCTCTCGGGAGCCTCCGATGGCTCTGCATTATTCTGGTGCCTGACCATTATTCCGGTATTGGTCGGCAGCTTTGGTTATCGCTGCAGTGTTGTTATCCTCGGCGTCGTGCTCGCCGCCTCAGCCTGGCTGTTTTATGCATCACCCACTTTTGCCTCGATGCCCGCTTACACCGATGTCACAGTGGTCCGCTTTCTCTCCTCTTTTACAGTGCTGTCCCTGTTTGCCATTGCTATGGATAACTCTCACTCACGGAGCCTCAATCGCTACAAAGATCTGTCCCGACGAGTCGATCAGATTGCCCACCAGGATCAACTTACCAAGCTGCCCAACCGTCACGACATGGAACAGCGACTGGAAAAGAAATACCAACAGTACCGTTTGGTGAACCAGCCATTCTCCATACTGCTTGCAGACCTCGACAACTTTAAGTTTATCAATGATCGCTATGGCCACGATGTGGGCGATGAAGTGCTACACGCCATTGGCACCCTGCTCAGCGAACCGCTGCGTGGCGAAGATGTGGTAGCGCGCTGGGGAGGCAATGAATTTATGGTCTTGCTGCCCACCGCCAACTCAGAGGCGGCGGTGAATATCGCTGAACGACTGCGGGCTCAGGCGGGCAAGCTGGCTATGGATGCTCAGGGCGATCAGGTGCGAACTTCACTCAGTATCGGCGTTGCCTCAATTGATAAATGCACTGGTATAGACGACCTTATATCCACCGCGGAAAACGGCCTCTATCAGGCAAAACATATGGGCCGCGATATGGTGATTGTCGGCTAGCTAAGCTCTCGGCTCTGGCGATAGCGAAAACAATCCGTAGTGTGATCATTGACCAGACCCATAGCCTGCAGAAAGGCATAACAGATAGTTGTGCCAAAGAATTTAAAGCCACGCTTCTTCATCTCTTTACTGATCTTGTCCGACAACTCAGTGGATACCGGAATCTGCCCTAGAGAGTCCCAGTGATTGATCACTGGAGTGCCGTCCACAAAGCTCCAGATATAATCACTAAAACTGCCATACTCGTTCTGCAGTTCAATAAAGTGCCGGGCATTTGAAATAGTGCTGGCGACCTTGAGTCGATTGCGCACAATCCCTGGGTCCTGCAGCAGACGTTCAATATCTGACCCATCAAAGGCCGCAACTCGGTGCACATCAAAATCCGCAAAGGCCTTGCGATAGGTTTCACGCTTGCGCAACACCGTTATCCATGAGAGCCCCGCCTGAGCGCCCTCCAGCACCACAAACTCAAACAGTGTTTGATCATCCCGACAGGGCACTCCCCATTCCCGATCATGGTACTGTTGATAGAGCGGGTCATCGCCGCACCAGCTACAACGTTTGTTCTCGGTCATATTGTTACCATTAACCCATTAATCCAGTGGATATCGCGCTGCAATCAGATATTTATCTGACACAGATTCGACTATGCTAAGCAGCAAATTAAATGAAACTCCCGCCAAGGTGATACTAGTTCAATGATCAAGCGCTATCCGGATATTCGACCTTACAAAACCCAATTTATAGCAGTTACCGCACCTCATCAACTCTATGTAGAAGAGTCAGGTAATCCAGAGGGTATACCGGTGCTGTTTATTCACGGTGGCCCCGGGGGCGGCACTGCAGTCACCGACCGCTGTTTTTTTGATCCTGAGAAATACCGCATTATTCTGTTTGATCAGCGCGGCGCTGGCCGCTCCATGCCTCATGCACTGCTCGAAGACAATCACACCGCAGCACTGATTGAGGATATTGAGACCATCCGCGCGGCGCTGGATGTGGAGCGCTGGGTCGTGTTTGGTGGCTCTTGGGGCTCCACTCTCGGACTGCTCTATGCACAGCAGTATCCACAGCTAGTCATGGGGCTGATATTACGCGGCATCTTTTTATGCCGCGATGAAGATATCAACTGGTTCTATCAAGACGGTGCCGGTCGTATCTTCCCCGAGTACTGGCAGCAGTACAGCAAAGTGATACCAGAGGAAGAGCGCAGCGATATGGTTGCCGCCTTCTATCGCCGCCTCACCGGTGACAATGACTTTGAGCGCATGGCAGCGGCCAAGGCCTGGTCTATTTGGGAGGGGCGCTGTGCTACATTGCAAAGTAACACTGACGTTGTAGAACGCTTTGCCAACCCCCATTTAGCCGTCGCAATGGCGCGTATTGAAGCGCACTTTTTTATCAACAAAGCATTTATCCAGCCCAACCAAATTATTGACAATGCCCATCTGCTCAAAGATATTCCCGGCACCATCGTTCACGGTCGCTACGATATGGTCTGCCCGGTCAATCAAGCCATCGCCCTGAGTAACGCCTGGCCCAGCGCAAAACTCGATATTATCGGCGATGCTGGCCACTCCTCCTCCGAGCGGGGTATAACAGACGCCCTAGTGCGCGCCACCAACAGGCTCGCCTATCATCTGGAAAACAATATTTAAGGTTCCCTATGATTGGATTAATTCAGCGCGTCAGTCACGCCAGTGTCCGTGTCGATGACAGGGTCTGTGGCGAAATCGATCAGGGTCTTTTATTACTGCTGGCAGTAGAGCCACAGGATCTGGAGAGCAGCGCCGAGCGACTGCTGGAGAAAGTGCTTAATTATCGGGTATTTTCAGATGCAGAGGGCAAGATGAACTTATCGTTGCGGGATATTCAGGGCGGATTGCTGGTCGTTTCGCAATTCACTCTGGCGGCAAACACAAAAAAAGGACTGCGACCAAGCTTCACCTCGGCCGCCACACCGGCACATGCCGAGGCTCTCTACAATCACTTTGCCACTCGTGCCAAAGCCGTTTATGGAAAGACTCAATACGGTGTTTTTGCCGCTGATATGCAGGTATCTCTGTGCAATGATGGCCCGGTCACCTTTTCACTGCAGGTTTAAGCGGCACCCTTAATCACTATTTTTTTATCACTGCCTGTTAACTTTAAGCGCCGCTACAAGACGCAGATGAAAGCCTTCAAAACCGCCATTGCTCATTACCACCACGTGGGATTTTCCCGAACTGTCTTCAATCTGCGCTTCGATTTTCTCTAAAGTACTGGCCAATAGCTGATCAATATTATCGCAGACTATAGCCGGCACGGCGCAGGCAGAAGCCACCGCCTGCAGATCCCAGTTGACCGCCGGCCCCCGGTACCAAAAGGCAGAGTCCGCCGCCGCCACCGCATCACTGAGTGCCACTTTGTGCATACCCAGCTTCATGGTCGCGGAACGCGGCTCAACAATCGCGATAACCTGTTCAGAACCGACCTTTGCCCGCAGCCCTTCAACAGTGCTAACAATGGCAGTCGGGTGATGAGCAAAGTCATCGTAGACCGTCACCTGATCGTCCTGATAGATAACCTCCATACGCCGCTTAACGCCGACAAACTGACACAGCGCCTCACAGGCCTTATGGAGACTAACGCCCACCGTAGAGGCTGCCATAACCGCAGCAATACCATTCAACACATTGTGTCGGCCACTGTGCTGCCAGCTAATCATTGACGAGTGATTTTTGGCATCAGTGATTTCAAATTTCGAACCATCGGCAGACAATAATTTATAGCGCCAGCCGGGAGGTTCTTCAGCGCCCTCAGAATCCACAGAAGCCTCTGAAAACGTCTGTCTGTGACTCCAACAACCCTGATCAACTACCTGCTGCAAGTTGTCGTTATCCGCTGGATAGATAAGCTCTCCACTACTCGGCAAGGTACGCACCAAATGGTGAAACTGACGCTGGATCGCCGCCAAGTCATCAAAGATATCACCGTGGTCAAACTCGAGATTATTCATTACCAAAGTATTGCTGTGATAGTGAACAAACTTCGAGCGTTTATCGAAAAAGGCACTATCGTACTCGTCCGCCTCCACCACAAAGTAGCCCGCGCTGCCGGCACTTAAGCGCGCTGAGAGGCCAAAATCCAAGGGCACACCGCCAATCAAAAATCCCGGCTTTAATCCGGCATGTTCGAGAATCACCGCCAACATACTGCTGGTGGTGGTCTTGCCGTGGGTGCCGGAGACTGACAGCACATGCTGATCTTTAAGAATATTGTCCCCCAACCACTGGGGACCAGAGGTATAGGCAAGGCCATTGTCGAGCATATATTCAACACAGGGATTACCGCGGGACATGGCGTTGCCAACAACAATTAAATCCGGTGCCGGCTGCAGTTGCTGCGGATCAAAGCCCTCAATAAGATCAATCCCCGCCAGCTCCAACTGAGTGCTCATGGGCGGATAGACATTGGCGTCGCTACCGGATACCTGATGGCCAAGTTGCTTAGCCAACTGCGCCAGACTGCCCATAAAGGTGCCGCAGATACCGAGAATATGAATATGCATATTGTTCCTTTTTACTCGCCAATTGTTTTGCCTGTGGCGGGATTATGGCACCAGCCTAAAAAAACTCCTAAAGATCCTCTGTTTTAGTCTAAAAATTAACCTACCAATCATCGAAAGACCCTCTATTTACGGAGTAACCGCTTGCTGTCTAAGCTCTCTGCAATCTTAGCTCTCGCACTTGCTATCGCCCTCAGCGGATGCAGTGGCGGGGGCGGTGGACAAAAGTCCGCCGACAGTGAGATTACTATTCCACCCCCAGGGAGCAATCAAGACAGCAGTAAACCACCTTGGAACAGCTTTGCCGATCAGGCCCAAGACCCAAGCAATTTGGCCGAACTGGCCAGTGAGTTTGAAAACCAGGAGTACGCTGGCAGTGGCGCACTGACCCTGATCAAGGCATCCGCTGCCTATGCCCGTGGCGCTACCGGTGCTGGAGTGACCGTAGGCATTATCGACTCGGGGGTCTACGAAGAGCATATCGAGTTCGCCCAAGGCAGCGGCGATAAAGTTGAATATGCTGGCAGCGATTACAGCACGAGCAATCCAAGAACTAACGATGCCCTGAGCCATGGCACCCTAGTGGCCGGCGTTATTGCCGCAAACCGAGATTTATCGATCAGCCAAAATGGCCTCAATATGCAGGGTGTCGCCTTCGATGCCAACCTCTTAGCCTATGAAATACCCCTAGGGTCTGGAGAGGGTCCCTATGACCCAATTGAAGTGGAGCAGGTGAGCTTTTCCGATGACAACTATTTTGCCAGCCGCTTTACCACTATGACGGAACAGGTGGATATCATTAATATGAGTTTTGGTTTTTCTGGGGTAATTAGCGCTTATTCCGCAACTCAGGTCAACGCCGCACTGGGTAACAGTATCGATGCTCTGAGCCAGCAAAATAAGTCCCGGGGCGAGCGCTCAATCTTTGTGATTTCCGCAGGCAATGCCTACAACGACCTCGACAAGTTTGGCGATCTGGTAGAGGCCGATTCCCCTGAACTGCTCCCGGGCTTGCCCTACCTGTTCCCCCAGCTAAAAGATCATATGCTCGCCGTAGTGGCGGTTGATGACGGCGGTGAAATTGCCTTTTACTCCAACCGCTGCGGTGTAGCTGCGGACTTTTGTCTGGCCGCTCCCGGCGGTGGTGATGGCAATAGCAATGGCAGTGTTGAAACCCATGAACGCATCTGGGGGCCAGCGCCGCCAGATACTACAGCAGTAGCGAATGCTTACTATTATGGCGGTGGTATTGGTACGTCCTTTGCCGCACCAGTGGTCAGTGGCTCTCTGGCACTGCTAAAACAGATGTTCCCTACAGTGGGCAATTATGAGCTGGTCGCGCGTCTACTCAGCACCGCAAACAAAACCGGTATCTACAGTGACAGCAGTATTTATGGGCAGGGCCTCCTAGACCTGGATGCGGCCACAAGCCCTGTAGGAGCGCTGGCAGTAGCCAGCGGCAGCAGTTTAAACAGTGGCTTAAATGATATAAGCGCCGGCACTATCAGCACCTCAGGTGGCGGTTTTGGCAATAGCTTGGTGGCGGCACTCAAGGGCCATAATATGGCGCTCTTTGATGAGCAGGGATTTCCCTTTTATCGCGACGCCAGCCTGTTAATTAACCAGACTCAGTCCTCCCTAACGGCGGCCGCGCCCCTGCAACATCGGCAACAGCAGCTGGCTAATGGAGCACGCTTACAGCTAGGTAAAAGTACTAATCCAGCCAAGGGTCAGGGTCTGCCGGTGCATCCGGATTATCTAGCTGTACAATTTGGTGCTGTGTCCGAGCAGTACACAGACAGTCCCCAAAGCCTCGAACGCTTTATCGGTATCAATGCCAATCCAGGATGGTTCTTCGGTGTTTATGGGGATGGCTTTGTTACACCGGACCAAAACGCCGATGACAGCCATTTCGCCGCACCTTGGCTACAGTTTGCCCGCAATGGCTGGAGCAGTGGTGGCGCTGTGGATTTGGGGCTGGGTAAATTGCGCATCGGTATGTTCGAAGGTTCACTTTTTGAAGACCCTATATTTGAGGCCCCGGCAGTCAGCGGGCTGCACTCCCCAGACTCTGATCTCAATAGCCACGGCAGTCTGCTCGAGTACAGCCTCTGGTCACCAAACCTCAGTATCAATTTTCAGCGTGGTTATATTAGTGAAGACCAGAGCTTACTCGGCGCCACACTGGGGCAGAGCTTGGGCCAGCTGAAAAACAGCGCTACAGAATTTTTTGGTCTCAATGGCCATATTCAGCTAAACCCCAATTGGCAGGCAGTGTTTGCGATCTATTCGGGCACCACCGAGATTGGTCTGGAAGAGACCGGCTTGTTGATTCTCGACAAATCACTCAACAGCAATGCCTGGACCCTGAGCCTAAATAGCTCGCCAAACTGGCTCAGGGATGATCGCTTGAGTATTAGTTTGCACCAACCACTGCGAATTAAGAGTGGCCAAGCCAGCCTGCAACTGGCCACCGGGCGCACCGTTGATCGCCAAGTCACCTATAAAACCCTCAACGTTGACCTTCAACCTCAGGGGCGTGAACAGCAGATCGAGCTGCTATATCAGTTTAAATGGGGCAACCTCAACAGCGCGACACGTTTGGAATACCGCATGCACCCGGAGCACAATCCCCTTAACCACAGTTATGGGATGATCGAATTTTCACTATTTAAGGCCTTTACTCGCTAGTTGTCGCTTCCTGATCGCCAATGAAACCTTTACCATAGCGGTTCCTCAAGGGACTACATGGAAGAGACAGTTACATGGCCAAAAGAAATGCGTTTTATGCACAATCTGGAGGCGTCACATCGGTGATTAATGCCTCTGCTGCCGGCGTTATTGAAGCCTGCCGCGCCAACAAGAACAAGATCGGCACCCTTTACGCCGGTCGAAATGGCATCCTCGGTGCACTTCACGAAAACCTTATCGACACAAGCAAAGAGACCTCCACCGCCGTTGCTTCACTCAAGCACACCCCCGGTGGCGCCTTTGGTTCCTGTCGTTACAAAATGCGCGACCACAATGAAGACAGTTCGGAATATGAGCGTCTGGTTGAAGTGTTTAGAGCGCACAATATTGGCTACTTCTTTTACAACGGTGGCGGAGACTCGGCGGATACCTGCCTTAAGGTATCGCAGATCGCAGAGCGCATGAACTACCCACTGCAAGCGATCCATATACCCAAGACCATCGACAATGATCTGCCCTTTACCGACTGCTCACCGGGGTTTGGTTCAGTGGCCAAATATGTTGCCGTCTCCACCAAAGAGGCGAGCCTCGATATTGCCTCCATGTGCGCCTCCTCCACGAAAATATTTATTCTCGAGGTGATGGGCCGCCACGCGGGCTGGATTGCCGCATCAGGGGGATTAGCCGCGGAACAGGCCGGCGATCCACCGCATATTATTATCTTCCCGGAAATTCCCTTTTCCCGGGATGAGTTTATCGCCAAGGTGGATGCCACAGTAAAAGCCAAAGGCTACTGTGTGGTAGTGGCCTCAGAGGGTGCCAAGTATAAAGACGGCGCGCTGATTTCCGGCTCCCTGCACAAAGATGCCTTTGGTCACCAACAGCTCGGCGGTGTCGCTCAGACTCTAGCAAGCATGGTTAAAAATAGTCTCGGCCATAAATATCACTATGCACTGGCGGATTATCTGCAGCGCTCAGCACGCCATATAGCCTCAAAGACCGATGTGGAACAGGCCTATGCAGTAGGCCGCGGAGCAGTTGAAAAAGCTCTGGAAGGCAAGGGCGGCATCATGGTCACCATCGAGCGCGGCAGCGGTAAAAAATACAGCTGGTCACTGGGAGAAGCACAGCTCAGTAAAGTCGCCAATATTGAGAAAAAGATGCCACGCTCATTTATTACCAAAGAGGGTTTTGGCATCACCAAAAAAGCGCGGGAGTATTTTCAGCCACTGATTCAGGGTGAGGATTACCCGCCCTATAAAAACGGTGTGCCGCAGTATGCCAAGCTTAAGAATATTCTTGTCCCCAAGAAACTCGATACGGGTTTTGAAGGCTAACACCGAGAGTTCTCAAACTAAGAGCACAAAAGCTATAAAACTGCGCGCGGCAGGGGCTCCCCCTGTAAAAACGCGCGCAGGTTCTCCACCGTCTGCTCTACCAACCTCTGCCTTGACTGACGTGCCACCCAGGCACAGTGAGGGGTTACTATTAAGTTGGAAATTGCCCTTTCGAGCAGCGGATTACCCTCCCGCGGCGGCTCATTGGTCAATACATCAACACCTGCACCGGCAAGGGTGCCATTCAACAGCGCCTGTGCCAGCGCCGCTTCATTGACTATGCCACCCCGGGCCGAGTTGATCAGAATTGCTGAGGATTTCATCAATGCCAGCTCAGCTGTATCGATTAAATTAGTGGTTTCCGCCGTTAGTGGACAGTGCAGGCTGACAATATCAGCACGGCCTAAAAAGGCATCAAAATCGACTCGCTGTTGGTCGTTATACTGGCGTCCCGGCAGAGCCGCATAAATCACCTCAAGCCCAAATGCGTGAGCCACTTTTGCCACCCCGCGGCCCAGCTCACCGGCGCCAACAATACCCAGCACCTTGCCCTGCAACTCCTCAACAGGGAATCCGAGTAGACAGAAAAGCGAACTGTCCTGCCAAGTTCCATCCACTGCCGCACGCTGATAATCCGCGAGTTTGGTGGTCAGAGCCAAAATCATTGCCCAAACATGCTGCACCACAGACCCGGTGCCATATTTCACCGCATTGGATACCGCCACATTGTGTTCCGCGGCAGCCTGCAAATCCACCGCATTAGTGCCGGTCGCCATTATTGAAATCATCTTTAAGCGGCTCGCCTGAGACAGACTCAGAGCGGTAATCGGCGCCTTGTTGGTCAAGACAATATCCGCATCGACAATGCGTTCAGCGACTTCACGGGATGAGGTGTCAGGATAGATTGTCCAATCCACAGGCAGGGCGAGGAGGGCGCTGAGATCTAGATCTTGTGGGCCGAGACTGTCGCAATCGAGAAGCACTGCTTTCATGGTTAATTCACTATTTTTAGAGTTGATCTATTCTAGCGCTGCTATGGCTGAAGATCATTAGCCCATCATGAGTGGTGCCTTCCTACCCTCTGGCGCTATCCCTCACGCTGCGCTATCCGATCAACGGAGTTGTTAAGCGTCCCAGAATTTGCGCATCTCCACATAGAGAAAGGATGCACTCCAGGTAATTAGCACCAACCCGGTAAGTGATTCGGTGCCGGTCAGATAGCGAATATCCCCCAAGGGCGCAATATCGCCAAACCCCAGGGTAGTAAAAGTAGTAAATGAAAAGTAAACACAATCCATAAAACTTCCGGAAAACGCGCCATCTAGCTGCCCCCAACCCTCAGCGTGATGCATCAGATAATAGACCGCGGCAAACAGCCAGATCTCAATAATATGGGCCACCAGAGCGCCAAATACACCCAACACAATGCGAAAGCGATGACGGACTTTTAGTCGTGGCATCAAGTTGGTCATCTGAAAGAGGATTTCATAGTGAATCATCACCGCAACGGCAACGATGGTGCCGACAACTAAGAATATTGTAATCATTGAGTTTTATTCCCTTCGTTAAATCCATTGCCGCAACTATTTTGGCCTAGCCTAATTTTAGACCAGAGCTGATAGGAGAGTGGCGATGGTCACTATTGATGGGCATCAAACCTCAATCGGCCCGCGTTAAATCTGCCCTGCGCGCTATGATATTAGTCGCCAACATCGCATAATACGCAGCTTCTTAAAGCCACTGTTCTGGGACAATAACAATCATGTCTTCAAGCTTGCTTAACTTTTATAAAAAGACCGTTCTCGGCCACCCCCTGGGCGCTATTCTTGCCGTGCTGGCCCTAGCTCTGGCGATGGCCTTGGGTCTGCCCAACTTTAAGCTCGACGCCTCGGCTGACTCTTTAACCCTAGAGCAGGATGACGACCTCAACTTTTTCCGTGAAGCGGTGCAGCGCTACGGCAGTGATAACTTTCTGATCGTGACCTTTTCGCCAAAACAGGGAGACCTATTTGACGATGAGAATCTGCAGCTGTTGTCTTCCCTGCGCGAAGAACTGGCGACTATTGAAGGCGTTGAAGGCATGTTGTCACTGCTCGATGTGCCGCTGTTATACAGCCCAAAGATTGGTGTTGCCGATCTAAAAAATAAACTCAATACTCTGCTCTCTCCCGGTGTCGATCGGCAACTGGCCCGGGAGGAATTTCTCAATAGCCCGATCTATAAAAACCTTATTCTAAGCGCCGATGGCCAGACCACCGGTATGTTGGCAACCTTGGAACTGGATCAAAAATATCTCGACTTGGTCAGCGCTCGCGATGCCCTGCGCCTGATCAAATCCAAACAGGATCTCACCCCAGAGCAACAGCTGGAACTCGATCGGGTTAGCCAAGAATTCCTCGACTACCGCACCGCGAAGGCCACTCAATCCCATCAGCTAGTGGCTGATGTGCGCAACCTAATGAATGGCTATCGAGACCGCGCGACTATTTTCCTCGGCGGCCCAGATATGATTACCGCGGATATGGTCGACTTTATCAAAAGTGACTTGGCGACCTTTGGCATTGGTATTTTGATCTTTGTGATTGTTACCCTCGCGGTGATTTTCCGCCAACTGCGCTGGGTGGTGCTACCCCTTAGCACCTGTGCTCTCTGCCTGATAATCATTCTTGGATTTTTAAGCTGGATCGACTGGCGTCTAACGGTTATCTCATCGAACTTTGTGGCGCTGTTATTGATTATTACCCTCGCCCTGACCATGCATCTCATTGTGCGCTATCGCGAATTACATCGCAGCCAGCCTGACGCCAGCCAAGAACAGTTAGTGACTGCCACAGTGATCTCTATGGCTAAGCCCTGTCTCTACACAGTGCTGACCACTATGGTGGCTTTCCTATCTCTGGTGGTGAGTAATATTCGGCCGGTAATAGACTTTGGCTGGATGATGACGATGGGCATTTCCCTGGCCTTGGTAATCGCCTTTATTATTATCCCCGCCGGCATGATGTTGCTCGGCAAGGGCAAAAACACCGGCGGCAGCGATAACTCCGCCGCAGTCACCGCAGTGTTTTCTAACTTTACCGAGCGTCATGGCGGTGCAGTTCTGCTGATTGCCTTGGGTCTAGGCATACTCTCGGTAATCGGCATTTCCCGCCTAGAAGTGGAAAATCGCTTTATCGACTATTTCCGCAGCAACACCGAAATCTATCAGGGCATGGAAATTATCGATGCCTCACTTGGCGGCACAACGCCTATGGATATTATTCTTCAGGCACCAACCTTTGCCGAACCCGAACAAAGCGAGGCCTTTGACAGCGAATATACGGAAGATGAATACGGCGCTGACGAATACTCTGATGATGCCTTTGGCGAAGACGCTTTTGGAGAGGACGCATTCGCCAGCGTAGAAATGGAAAGTGATGATGCTCTTGGAGATAGTGCTTTCGATGAAGACCCATTTGGCGATGACCCATTCGGCAACGATGCCGATACAGATTCTAATGGGAATGACAGCAGCACTGAACTCAAAGACACCTATTGGTTTACCTCAACCGGCCTCGCGGATCTGGCCAAGTTGCAGGCCTATATCGAATCACTGCCAGAAGTAGGCAAGGTCAGTTCACTGGTGCAAATCTATGATGTGGCCAGCGATCTTAGCGGCCACAAGCTCAATGATTTTGAAATCGCCTTTATGCGCAAAAGCTTTGGCCCTGAAATCTACAACCAGATGGTCGCCCCCTATCTGATCGAAGATATAGACGAAGCCCGTATTCAATTGCGAGCGATGGAAACCGATGGCCTCTTGCGCCGCGCCGAACTGCTGGAAAAGATTCGCGACTACGCCGTCAATGAAGTGGGTATTGCAGCGGAAGATATCCGTTTTACTGGTCTATTAGTGCTCTATAACAATATGCTTCAGAGCCTCTATAAGTCTCAGATCCTTACCTTGGGCGCAGTCTTTATAGGTATTATGCTGATGTTTTTAGTGCTGTTCCGTTCGGCAAAAATCTCCGTGATCGCCATAGTGCCGAACTTCCTAGCTGCTGGTATTGTGCTCGGCGGCATGGGTCTGACCGGAATCCCGCTGGATATGATGACCATTACCATTGCCGCCATTACCGTGGGTATTGGCGTTGATCATGCGATTCACTACATCACTCGATTCCAGCGTGAATTTAGTGTCGATGGAGACTATGTTGCCGCCATGCACAGAGCCCATGCGAGTATTGGCTTAGCGCTGTTTTATACCGCAATTACCATTATTGTTGGATTTTCGATTCTCGCGTTATCGAACTTTATTCCCTCGATTTACTTTGGTCTGTTAACCGGTCTGGCAATGACCGCGGCGCTGCTCGGCTCCATGACCCTGCTGCCGAAACTGATACTGATTGCCAAACCGCTGGGTGCCGGACGCACTTCTTAAAAATGGATTATTGAAAGCCCTATGCCACTTGTCACACTGCAAGATATCTATCTCAGCTATGGTCAGCCACCGCTGATCGACCATATCAACCTGGTTATCGAACCCGGCGAGCGGGTCTGTCTGATCGGCCGAAATGGCGCCGGCAAGTCGACCCTGCTGAAAATTCTCACCGGCCAGGTGATTGCTGATGAAGGGGTATTGAAACGCGCCGCCGGTGTCAAAATTGCTCAGCTCGAGCAGTCGGTTCCTCATGATGCCACCGGTTCCGTATTTGATGTGATCGCCGAAGGTCTTGGTGCCGAAGGTAAGCTCGCCGCACGCTATCACCATCTGATCCTGCAACTGGGCAATAACCCCAGCGACAGGGTGATGAACGAATTGGAAGAGGTTCAGAGTGAACTGGAGCGGGTCGATGGCTGGGATATCAACCAGCGTGTCGAATCCATAGTCACGACTATGGAACTGGATCCCGATGTGGATATTTCAAGTCTCTCTGGGGGTTACAAGCGCCGTGTGCTGCTGGCCCGAGCACTGGTGTGCAAACCTGACCTGCTGCTTCTCGATGAGCCCACCAACCACCTGGATATCGATGCCATTCAATGGGTCGAGCAGTTTCTGCTGAAGTGGGAAGGGGCGCTGTTATTTATCAGCCATGATCGCCGCTTTATGGACAACCTAGCCACTCGCTTTATCGAGATCGACCGTGGCCAGCTGGCAGAATTTAACTGTAACTACGCCACCTATATTCAGCGCAAGAAAGATATGCTTGAAACCGAAGACCGGCACAATGCCCTGTTTGATAAGCGTCTCTCTCAAGAGGAAGTGTGGATTCGACAGGGTATCAAAGCCCGCCGCACCCGCAATGAAGGCCGCGTCCGTGCACTGGAAGCCCTGCGTGTTGAACACGCCGCCCGTCGCAAGCAGGTGGGCACGGCAAAAATGGATATCCAGCAGGCTGACAAATCCGGCAAGATCGTTGCCGAAGCTCAGGATATCAGCTTTGCCTTTGATGACGGCAATGCCGTGGTCAAATCCTTCTCCACACTGATTCAGCGCGGCGACAAAGTCGGTCTGATCGGTCGCAATGGCGTTGGTAAAACCACCGTATTAAAACTTTTACTTGGTCAGCTGGAACCCCAACAGGGCAAAATCAAAACCGGTACCAACCTCAATATTGCCTACTTTGACCAGTATCGTGCAGCCCTAGATGAGACCAAAACAGTTCAAGACAATGTCTCCGGCGGAAAGGACATGCTCGAAGTTGGCGGCAAATCGCGACACGTTATCAGCTACTTGCAGGATTTTCTCTTTAGCCCCGACCGCTGCCGACAACCGGTAAGCGCCCTTTCCGGTGGTGAGCGCAACCGCCTGCTATTAGCCAAGTTATTCACTCGACCCTCCAATATTCTGGTGCTTGATGAGCCGACCAACGATCTCGATATAGACACCTTGGATCTGCTAGAAGAACTGCTGATCGACTACAAAGGCACGGTATTGCTGGTCAGTCACGACCGATCTTTTTTGAACAATGTCGTCACCAGCACCCTAGTATTTGAAGGCAATGCGGTGATCAATCAATATATCGGCGGCTATGACGATTGGCTTCGCCAGCGCAAAGCAGAGCAGACTGTAGCGACAAAGAAGCCCGCCACTAGCACCAAAGCCTCCAGCAAGACTGAAGCGCCGGCAAAAAAGCGCTCCTATAAAGTGCAGCGAGAGCTAGACAGCCTACCCGGGGATATCGAACGCCTTGAAACTGAAATTGCAGCTATCTCCGAGGAGATGAACCAACCGGACTTCTACCAAGCTGAGCGCTCCGTGACCGCGGCCATTGAAAAGAACCTCGCCGCAGTGCAAGAACAGCTCAATCACTGTTACCAGCGCTGGGAAGAACTCGAGGCAGAGTAGCGATATGAAGAGTAGAGAGCAGACTAAAAACACAATAACCTGAGGATATTCCCGCGGGAGCATAGCGAAAAGCCGCGCGGGGCTTTAAAATCAACCGAAACCCTATAAGACAATACCCATGACTGAACAGCACAAACCTCTAATACTCCTGATTCTCGATGGCTTCGGCTACAGCGATACCGACAAGCACAACGCCATCAGCAATGCCGACGCACCCGTCTGGCAGGCACTTTGGCAGGAGCGCCCCAAAACTCTGATCCACACATCCGGTATGGCAGTAGGTCTACCCGAAGGACAGATGGGCAACTCGGAAGTAGGGCATATGACATTGGGTGCTGGGCGCGTGGTCTACCAAAACTTTACCCGCATCAATAAAGCCATTAGCGACGGTGATTTTTTTACCAACCCCGTTTACTGCGATGCCATCGACCAAGCTCAGAGCAGCGGCAATGCCGTGCATATTATGGGCCTGCTCTCCCCTGGTGGCGTTCACAGCCACGAAGACCATATCAATGCCATGATAGAAATGGCGGCCCAGCGCGGAGCCAAAAAAGTCTACCTACACGCCTTTCTCGATGGCCGCGACTGCCCACCGCGCAGCGCCCAGCCCTCACTTGAAAAGACTCAGGCATTGATCGAAAAACTCGGCGTTGGCAAGATCGCCTCAATCAGTGGCCGTTTCTTTGCCCTCGACCGCGACAACCGCTGGGATCGAGTGGCACAGGCCTACGACCTAGTGACCACAGGTCGGGCAAACTACAGCGCCACAGATGCAGTCTCGGCACTGCACGATGCCTATGCCCGCGATGAGAACGATGAATTTGTCCAGGCCACCACCATCTGTGGAGAAGGCGAAGCGCCGGTTGCCATAAACGACGGCGACGCCGTAATCTTTATGAACTTCCGTCCCGATCGCGCCCGCGAGATTGCTCACGCCCTGACCAATAAAGACTTTGACGGTTTTCAACGAGCAGCCACTCCTCAGCTCTCGACTTTTGTCCAAACCACCGAATACCAAGACAATATCGACGCCCCCTGCGCCTTCCCACCGATACCCCTAATCAACTCTATGGGCGACTATCTGGCACAGCAGGGCAAGCGCCAACTGAGAATTGCCGAGACCGAGAAATATGCCCATGTGACTTTCTTTTTTAGCGGTGGCCGCGAGTCACTCTATGAACTGGAAGAACGCATACTGGTGCCCTCACCCAATATCGCCACCTACGATGACCAGCCAGAAATGAGCGCGCCAGAAGTCACCGAAAAGCTGGTTGAAGCCATTGGCTCCGGCAAGTTCGACACCATAATCTGCAACTATGCCAACTGCGATCAAGTGGGCCACACCGGCAACTATGAAGCCTCAATTAAAGCGGTTGAAGCCATCGACCAGAGTCTGGGGCAAGTTATCGCCGCAGCCCAGCAGGTGGGTGGTGAAATTTTAATTACCGCAGATCATGGCAATGTCGAAGAGATGTATGACGACGCCAACCAGCAGCCACATACTCAGCACACCACACTGCCGGTTCCGCTGGTTTATGTTGGTGAGCGCAAACTTACTCTAGATAGTAATGGCTCTCTGGCCGATATCGCACCCACTATGCTAGCACTGATGGATTTACCGCAGCCAGCTGAGATGACTGGTCGCTCCTTAGTGTGTAAATCCTAGATGAAACGCACTTGATGGAACGTACTTGATGGAACGCACTTGATGAAAAGCTCCTCGGCATTTATCAGCACAGTTCTCAGCTGTGTTCTGTTGCTGTTGCCACTTCAGGCAGCTGCTGCCGAGGACGAGCAAGCCAAACTGGCAGATCTGAAAAATGCCATCAGTACACTGGAAAAACAGCTCAACAAGCGCGACAAAGATAAGAACAACTTAGTCGCCGAGCTTAAAAAGAATGAAATCGCCGCCTCTGCCAGCAGCAAGAAAATTCGCCAGCTCAATAGCAAAATAAATGCCCGCCTCGCCAAATTGGCCAATCTAGGCAAACAACAGCGCCAGCTTAAAATTGATATCAACAGACAAAATGCCGCCGTCAGCGAACAGCTCGCCGCGGCTTACAAAATGGGTGCTCAGGAACCAATCAAGTTGCTGCTCAATCAAGAAGATCCCCAGCAGCTAGCCCGACTGCTCAAGTACTATAACTATGTACTCGACGCCCGCAGTGAAAAACTCGCCAAGTACACGGCGGATATTGAGCAACTTGCAGCCTTGCAAAACGATGTAGTGGAAGAAAAACGCCTGCTCGATAGCGCCAAACTGGAACTGCAAAAAGATCAGCAACAACTGCTGGCCAACAACCAGCGCCGCCAAGCCACATTAAAACAACTTAACGCCTCCCTGCAGAGCGACAAATCTAAACTGGATAAAATGCTCAAACAGCGCAGCGCCCTTGAAGAGCTGTTAAAAAATGTTAGCCGCGTAGTGAAAAAAATTGCTCTGAAAACCCCTCCCGGCAGCCGCAGCTTCGCCTCACAAAAAGGGTTACTGCGCTGGCCCTTGAAAGGCAGAGTGGCCCACAGCTTTGGCAGCAAGCGCAATGGATCGCTGCGCTGGGACGGCTGGTTAATCGGCGCCAAAATTGGCGAGCCAGTGACCGCGGTGCACGACGGCCAGGTGATCTTTTCCAACTATATGCGCGGATTTGGGCTATTAATTATTCTCAATCACGGCGATGGTTATATGAGCCTTTACGCCCACAATGAAGAACTGCTTAAAGACACCGGAGACCTGGTGCTGAGCAATGAGACTATTGCCCGAGCCGGCGACACCGGAGGGCTTGACAAGCCCGCCCTGTACTTTGAAATACGCAAAAAAGGGCAGCCCGCGGACCCTAAAAAATGGCTCGGCAAACGTTAAATACAGCCACCTGGAAACTAAGCGGCGCTTGAGAGCCGCACCCACGGGAACCAACTGCTAGAACGAGCTAAAATACACTGAAATGCGCTAGGGACCCAATGGGCAATTAGGATAGATAACCTATGTATATAAAGTATTTCCTTACCGCCATAGCGGCAGCACTGATCGCCATAGTACCTATAGCCGCAGTAAATGCAGAGCCTCCCGAAGTAGAGATCAATACCGTCAGCAGCGATCAAGAAGAGCGGCTGCCACTCCGGGAACTGCGCCTATTCACACAGGTATTTGACCAGATCCGGCGCGGCTATGTGGAAGAAGTGACCGATACAGATCTACTGGAAAATGCCATTGCCGGATTACTCCTGGAACTGGATCCCCACTCTGTCTATCTAAACCAGACCGACTATGAAGAACTTCAGGAGAACGCCACTGGGGAGTATGGCGGTCTCGGCCTACAGGTCGCCTCAGAACGAGGCATGATCAAAGTTATTTCGCCAATTGACGACAGCCCCGCCGCCAAAGCCGGCATCGAAGCCGGCGACTTTATCGTTGAAGTAGACGGCACCCCAGTGCGCGGAATGGCAGTGCAAAAAGCCATCGACAAATTGCGTGGCGAAAAAGGCACTAGCATCAAGCTCACAGTTTTCCGCGAAGGTGAAAAAGCGCCACTGGACATCAGCGTAATCCGCGACACCATCCAAGTGAGCTCAGTGCGCAGCCGCATAATCGAACCCGGCTATGGCTACGTCCGCGTATCACAATTCCAAGTCGGCTCCGGCAAAGACTTCAAAAAAGAACTGCTCTCACTCAAAGAAAAAGAACCCGCCCTAAAAGGCCTGATCATCGACCTGCGCAACAACCCCGGCGGGCTGGTGCCAGCCTCAGTTGAAATGGTAGACGCCGTCCTCGATGGCGGCACAGTGGTCTACACCGAAGGCCGCCTACCCAGCGCCAATATTAGCTTCGATGCAAAAAGCGGCGACCTGCTGCAAGGCACACCCATAGTCGTGCTAATAAACGGCGGTAGCGCCTCCGCCTCAGAAATTGTTGCCGGTGCTCTGCAAGATCATCAGCGAGCAGCGATTATTGGCACTCAGAGCTTTGGTAAAGGTTCAGTGCAAACCGTCATTCCACTGGGTGATGGTCGTGCCGTGAAACTGACGACTGCCAGGTACTTTACGCCCAATGGGCGATCCATTCAGGCCGAGGGAATTGTGCCGGATATTATTGTGGAGCCTGCGGAGATACGACTCTATAAAAAGCGCAAGCAAGTGCGGGAAGCGGATCTTGATGGACATTTGGAGCAGGCCGATGGGGAAAAGAAGAAAGCCCAGAATCCTGACAAAGATATCACTGATGATAATCAGCTTTATGAAGCGCTGAATGTTTTAAAGGGATTTCAGCTGTTGAGGAAAAGGGTTTCAGGCGAACCTGAAACCCAAAATTAAAGCTGAGTTGAGATGGCTGTGTAGTACCTATTTGAAACAACACCAATAATGCCACAGCAGATTCCACAAAAAGCACCCACTGCCCCGTAATAGAATCCTGCGTCAGCGGAATTAATCTGTCCCGATATAAGAGTTAGGGTTATTACGATATAGGCGCAGACAAGACCACCTATAACGCCAGCAAAGCCAAATATACGTCCTCGCTTACTCGCGGCCAAGTTTTGTAGTGCATCAATCTGCATTTCCAAATCACTGGGTTTTATGTTGAAAACTGCGGCTAATGCTTTCTTGGACTCTAATGAACAACTGCCATCATTCTCGATTCTCTGAATCGTTCGCAGACTAAGGCCAGAGACCGATGCGAGATGATCTTGTGACCATGTATGTTGGTTGCGAAATTTTCTGACGCGATTTTTATCAATCATGATATCCATTTCCATAATCTTATCTCTAGTAGTTAAAGGTAGCTTATCGTCTACTTAAATCCACTTTGAGGGTTACGACTTTGATACGTCAGTACTGTGACAATTGAGCGTGAGGTTAATTAAGATTGCCCCTAAAAAATACACACTCATTTGCCTCTGGGCAATTCAAATACAAGCCTAATCCTGATTTACTGGTCCAAGGGTATTGAAGATCAATCAGGGTCAGACTTGAGCATTCGCTGCCCGACCAATTAATAGCCATGCGCAATTCGATTCTTCCCCTAACCTTCATGCTGAGGCTCGATTTTCTTCGGCTGGACGCCTTATCAAGGCGAGAGTCTATCGAAAAAGAGGGCAATATCTTTATTTAACCACCTATGTGTTTTTACCCGATCAACAGACGTGAGATCTTCGCATATAACAGGCACAGTTTGCTTTAGATGATCCGAACAGGGCGCCATAAAAATAAAGTGTCCAGCATCGGCAATCACGCTATGAGTCGCTCTCTCTGACAGTAAATTCTTTAAATGTTGTGCATTGAAACGATTATCTAATTCCTGATCTTTTCCTGCGCTGATTAATCGCATCGGAATCGAAATATTGGCAAACGATGTCTTAGAAAATAGTGGTCCATAGGCTGGCGCTAGAAGCACAGCACCACTAATTTTAGTCACTGATAGTGAAAGCAGTTGCGGCTCAATGGATATAAACCTCTGACGAGCTGCGACTGAACACAACAAAAAATCTTTAGGCTCCGTCCCACAGTATTCCTCTAAGCTAGATAAATCCGGTTTGGCGCCAGCTGCTATCAGACCAGAATACGCACCCAAAGAAAAACCGACGAAACCGACTTTCTTACTTAGTAAGCTAGCTTTAAACAGTGGGTGGTTTGAAATCCCGTCAATAATCAACGTTATCTGGCGTGGCCTTGAAATCAGTGGATCAAGTTCTGGGATTCCGGAATGAAGGCCGGGTATATCGGGATGGGTAATGGTAGCCACTATGTACCCATTTGTTGCGAGATATCGTGCGGTGTCCTCATGCCCTAAGAAATTTCCAGAAAATCCGTGGGAAATAAGTATTAGCCCTTTGGTAGCAGGGGCCAGATCTGCATTCTTCGCTACCTGCAAAATCGCCATACCAACCAGCTCGTCTTTAGCATTGGCCTTAGTCGGGTACCAAACGGTAACATGGATCTCATCTTGAATTATCGGATCGGCAAAATCTACCATTCGTAGCCCAACATTCCACTCCTCGGAGAGAACTGCACCTCCGATCAGCAACCAAAAGACAGTAATCATCGAGAGAAATAATCGGGAAAATAATGAAGCAGAGCCCGTCTGAGTGAAAGGGTGCTTACACCCATGTAATTTACCTACAATCCGGAACTTTGAAATAAAACGTCCTTTCATCATCCTGCATCATCCCCTTAGCTACTTTGTTGATAGGGCATACGCCGCAGCCCAACGCCTGAGTAAAACCATAAACGAGCATCTATGGTTGGGCAAAACTCGTGCTACTGCTTCTGATACAGACGAACATCACCCAATTGTGGATTGGGCCTAAGGTCAATAGCTAGGGATACCAGCTGCATCCAAACACTAACCCGACCTTCCATCAACTCTAGCAGCCACCAACATTGGCCCATAATAAAAAACATATATCCCATAGCCCAATACCCACAATCCGCCGGTAAGACCGATCGCCCAACTAGCGTCCTGCGGAAACCATCCAGGCAAAATGACCCTTAAGATCGCACCAGTGATAATGGCAATATAGCCGAGTGACATAAGCTTTGGCGGCTGTAACGGTCTTCCGGTATGCCCAAGCGTGACTCGAGAAATCATCGCGAGAATCATGCCGCCCATAGCTCCTACTGTAAAACAGTGCAGCGCAGCACTTAGGCTGGCGCTATAACCGGCAGCGTAGAGTGCCAGCAGAATAAAACCGAGGGGAATAAAGGCATAGGAAAGATGCAGGGACCAGAGCAGGGGGATCTTTGCGCAATGCTCACCGTTCCAGCGCAAGAAGCGCCAACCGTTAGCAATTGCGGCAAAGCTACTGAGCGTTAGCAGTAGATATTTAGGGACTGTGTTAAAGCCAATAAAAGCAACGGCGACCACGAGCATAATACTGCCTAAGCTGGCAATCTCGAGCCATCTAATGGGCGGTCTTTTAGCAACTCCTGCACCATTGGCGGTAAAGAAAGGAATTACCCGACCTCCAACAATAGCGATAATGAATACAAACATCATGATGGCGCCATGCAGTGAAAGCAGCGCTATCTGAGGCTGGTAAGTGGCAACGCCCCAGTGGCTAAGGCCATTAAGCAGAGCCAGCATGGCGAGTATCGGCACAAAAAGCATATTCCGGCTTTGTCTAACTTTGAATACTGGATAAGCCATGGCAATAGCGGCACCGATCAAAAATAGCAGGTCACCGGCCATAACGACCCAATGAGGCAACCCTGCGCCAAAGGCTAACAACAGCCGACCCAGTATCCAAGCAAGTACCAGAACCAGTAAAGGCCTGCCCCTTAGACCAACGACACCAGTCCAGGTCTGCACGGCCGTGAGCAGAAACCCAACTACAATGGATACGCCAAACCCAAATAGCATTTCATGTGCATGCCACCATATAGGGCCGCCATAGGGCTGCCAGTTAACGGGATTTAACCAGAAGTAGGACCACCAAGCGACAACGATTATGGAAAACAGCGTACCGCCGAGAAATAGGGGGCGGAATGCTAACCGTAAAACTGGCGGTATCGCGGGGCCAGTTTGACTGTTGTCAATATTGAATAGCATGAGTGAATCCTTCAGTTTAGACGAGATAATCAGGCCCAAGCAGAGCGTATTAATCGTATAGATCGCCGACCGGTCTTATTGCCTAATAATCTATTGGTATGAAATAACCCTATCTAACCTACAAAAATCTGTTCCTGCATCATCAGCTGCTCTCACTAAGACTGACGTCTTGGCTATTTGCGCGGTCATTAGCATTGAAAGCATGGCCTGATAACCCTCATCTGTTTTTCTTAGCTTTAGCCAATAGTTACTAGTGCATCCCAAGCCCTCAATACTATGTTTTGGATTAGTCTGGATAAGCAGTTCTCCAGATGAACCCCAAGCGGATATCTGGGAAATCTGTAAATTTGATGTGTCCTTGTAGTCAGCAAAAACCGAAAAACACAAAGTAGATAGCAGTACATAAATAAGCTTTTTCAAAATTTAATTCCCTTTATCTCGTTAACTTGTTAGATAGATTAATACATCTGAACTTCAGTATTTAAAAATGATAATCGAATATTTCCCATGAGCTTTTAGCTCGATAATCTATGACTAAATCTAAAAACATACATTTAATTTTTTCTTCCGAAAGCCGAGTTCAAGGCATTCTTTGACCATCTTGGTATCAACATAGGTCTTGTCCGTCATAAGTAATATGTTATCGAGGCAATTTGCTACCTCGTAATGCTCTTCGACGGGAAATTGTGGGAGTGGCGCAGCGATTGTGTCAGCCACCTCCATAACAGCGAGACGATACCCGCGAATAGCAGACTCACACACATAATCTAGATTGAGCGGCAGATTCAGATCCTTGTATTTTTTGACCTGTTCCTCACGACCATAATTTAGATTAGATAACATCCAATATAACCGGCCATCTAGTTCCCCTTTTATTTCACAACGTAATAGATCTTCGTAAACACTATCCGTATTTTTTTTGCTTCCAGACGATGAGTTAGTTCGGCCAACTCACAGGCCATACTCTGACTAGCTATCAGGGTAACAAATGAAAAGACGAGACCATTTTTTAAATTTTCTATCGACATGACTTTTTCTCCTTGCTCAAAATTTAACCAGCGTCTCAAGTGAGGATAACGATGCAGGTTTATTGCAGGGTAAGACTGCGCTTTCATATATCGAATTAGCCAACCGCATAATAAATCGATCTTTTACCATTTCTGCCCGCTGCTCCCGATCATAACTATAGAGGCTCTTGAGCTGTGCCAGCGAACGGAAGAGCTGTGTAGAAGAACGTATTTAGGTGCTGAGTTTTTGTAAGCGTATTCGGCATTCATCAACCCCCGGTGTATCTCCAGCGATAAATTCAACGGGAGGCTCATTGAAACCCTCAGGTATAAACGCTGTGAAAAAGTAAAAGTGGGGGCAATACATCGGGCACTCAGTGTTCCCGAAAGTTGCCGACGATGGCCCCTTGACCTTGTATAAAGCATTGGGGCCGTCATATAACCAGCACAGATGGATATATATTATCCCACTGCAATCCTTTCAACACTAATTCATACAGAAACCGCCATCTACATTCAATGCCTGACCAGTAATATTTTTGGCCTGAGGTGAAGCAAAGAACACAACAGCACAGCCAATATCTTCAGCGGTTTGCATACGTCTTAACGGCGTTATCTCTATACATCGGTCAACATGTGAAGGCATGTCACCGGCCTCATCTTTCATCATACTTTCGCACCTGTCCAGTGCAGGAGTTCTGACAATGCATGGACAAACAGCATTCACATTGATGTTACTTGGTCCCAACTCCTCGGCTAATGATTGAGTAAGACTAATAACAGCAGCCTTTGATGCACAATAGGCATTTGCCACATGCCCTCTACGACCCGCTCCCGATGCAATATTGATAATCTTACCACCACCGTTTTTCAGAAAATGATGAATTAGCGCACACGAGACAGACCACACACCTTTGACGTTGACATCATGACAAACATCAAAATCTTCCAACGTGGCCTCGCCGCCCATTTTATTTTGAAAAACACCAGCATTATTGACCAAAATATCAATATTAGGAAATTGTTTTAATGCTTCTTGCACACATTGTTCTATTGACTTCTCATTAGTCACATCCAATGATAATGCTATCGCTTTTCTGCCTTTTTCGATAATTTCATCGACAACGGCCTCGGCATTTTTAGCATCAGAAGGTGTATTCAAATGTGTTACGATGACATCCGTGCCAACGTTTGCCAGTTCAATAGCAATACCCTTTCCAAGCCCCTGACTTGCACCGGTCACAAGGGCAACGTTGTTATTTAGATTTATCATATTTACTGTCCTCTGTTATCTATGTCATATTGTTAATTAATCGTGGCATATATTTCCCATCAATTCATAAAATGACCAATATCTTTCGATGTTGCAAATGCGTTATTTTTTCAAAAAAATCAGGATCACCCAGCTCAGCCCGCCCTTTCTCTAATATTCGGGATTGACGGTGGGCTTATAACAGTAACTCCCTGAAGGACCCTGTGAGATTTCAAACCGATTGAAATACTGATGAACATGAACAAGCTCATGAACAAACGTAGCACGACTCCAGTTGTCTATCAGTGGATTGATTTGACCGTAATCACCACTCCATTGAAGCTGGCTAGAATTATTATCAGGTATATAGATATGGCCACGCTTGCTAGCTACTCGATTATCGAACCCTTCCAGCCAGCCACGAACCACCTTGGTCCTATGCACACTTCTAATCACCATGCCGTTTTCAACCGCCAAGGCAATCTCACTTAGAGTTAGCGGCCGCTGCGGAGGCCCAGTATCAGTTTCAACCGATGTCGTAATAAGACCAACCCTAATACGCTCGCCCCGATCCGTATCAAGCTGACTATTGGGGATACCCAAGGTAATTTCAATATCAAGCAACCCGCCCGCTTTCAACACACCTCCGAAAATAGTTGTACCTAAAATATCCTCGAGAATATCCGAAATTCTGATAGCTTCACCGGATCCCGGGACAATGTCCCATAGGCCGCTAGGGTCAGTGATAGCCTCTAAGTCGGCGATTATGCCAATAGCCTGGGGGTTGAAGCCTGAGTAGTCTTTTTGGCCAATAACAGTCTCATATTGCACCGATATATAGTCATAATGAACAATGGTGCGGCCTGTTGAGCTGCAGAAACTGAGAAAAGTAGATCGTTCGCTGTAAATATCGTCTAGGGTATCCCCAATAAAAGTTCCAGGCGACGCCAAGTTATCTAGGGGGCCATTTTCGGCTACCCATTCAGGCGACACACACCATTCTGCTTGGTAAATGCTGTCATATACCGTAGTCACTTGAGTAATCGTTGGGGCGTTATTCTCAAAGTAATTGGCGTCTTGTGTCCACCCATTTATTTCGGTGTAGAACTGCTTGAATGTGCCGTCAATGTTGGTTACATGCACTGGTGGTGAGCCCTCAATATGGCTGGCAATCACAATTAGATCATCCATGAAGGTGTGGATATCTTCAATGCCGTCAAGCATTAGGTCACGAACGCCATCAAAATTAAAATCTTGAATACCAATATCCACGGCCGATTCAGCCCAGCCGGAGTGAACAAAGGGAATGTTCGACAAAACTGCGAAGGTTCCATCGGGATTTTGTTGTAGTAAGAAGCCATCTACTTGAATCTCTATTGGAGTGACTATGTCGCCATGGAGGAGAATGAGTGGTGTTTTGCGCACGTAGAAATCGAGATTGCCATCTTGGTTATTATCGCCTTCATAAACTCTGTAGTCGTAATCAAAACCTTGCGAGAGAGAAGCACTTGATAGCATTAACGCCAATAACACTCCGATTCCACGAACCATAGCAGTCACTTCCTTGTGTATCTCAATTGAATGTTTCGGCCATCACCAATCCATTGGCGAAGTCTTAGGCAGGCCTGCCTTTTGATGCTTAGCGTTAAATGTAGCCACTAGATTTTGACTAATCAAGTTCATAAATGGCTTCTATTAGATGCAATTTGGGATTGACATGTAAACGCTTATCAGAGAATTTTCACTGAATTTATTTGGCGATACAAAGTGGACCTTGCTACCTTTTTAGGACTAGAAAAAAAGCTCAACGAAAAATATGATCTAAGATCAGAGTGAGCATATCTGATTGATCTATCTACTGGTTTTTTTGGGGTGGCAATACTGGCATCCTTATTGTCGAGAAGTTATGAAGTTTCTAAAATGACTAGGCAGAATTACTTCGGCCTATATGTAAATAAATGAAGATTCCTACATAAATATCTATTAATAACATAAGGACCGAAAGTGAAACAGTTACTGATATTCTTTGCTTTTCTAGCGCCTTTCTCAGTTAATGCCAATGTAACCTGTGAAGGAGTAATTACAGATATATATAAATGGGATCATTTTGAAACGATTTCAATATTGGTTGAGGGAACAACACGCTGGATGAGTATGCCATCCAAATCTGATGAGTCTATGGCCTTAATGGCTTTTACAGCCGGAAAATCTGTACTGATTCAATGGGAAGATCCTTCAGTGAACGAATGCACTGATGGCTGGGATCACAATAAGAAATTTATAGGCTGGTGGCAAATAAAAAGCCTTTGAATACGTGGATAAAAACAGATGTGCCCCTAACACTCCCATGATCAGGCTATGGCCTTCAATGAAGGTATTATGAATCAATCAAAGATGCTGATGGAATTGAGTGGTTGGAGTGGTCAACGAGCCATAAGGATGCGCTCAGTTTAAGATTAATGGCAAAAGCGACCGCGGGGAGATCACGTTTGTGATCCAGAGAATTTATTCACGGGCCCCGCTACGAATATGATTGGCGTACATATACTTTTATTGATTAACGAAAATTATCAGGGTTAGAATCGACCATTCACTCTGAGATGAGCTTTTGGATATCTGTCACTGCAGTCTGATCTTGATCTTTCTAGACAATAATTTTTATTAAAAACAATATTGGCCATGAGAGTAAACAGATCATGCCGACCAACAGACCAAAGGAGAGTTGCTGAGCCAATCTTGACTCAAGAATAACAACGGCATAGTTTGAAAAACGTTTTAGAAAGCCCACAAAAAAGACATTAAAAACAAAGAAAAACCAAAATGCTGATGTAGTATATGTTGTCAAAATAAAAGCCAGTTTACTGACGCCAATTCCGTTAAAAATAGAATAGTTATATTTGATCGTCTTGATTGATAAAAATCTAATATCACCAGGTAAAATAAATGCTGCATAGAGGAATGCAATAATATGAGCGGATAGGCATATTAATGTTGTTAAAAATAAATCGAGAAAAAATAATGCCAGAAGATTGGAATTTTTTCTTGTTGCCTTCTTAATAATCCATCCGGTTTCTGCAACGGATAAAAAATCTGGGATAGTATTAAAGCCAATTGAGTCAAAAAGTACTGCCAAGATAAATAGGGGATGCTGCTTATCGATTGTTGGGTCATAGTAGTTAAAAAATTCGAGAAAGTATGTGCTCGAAAGATTTATATGAGCAGGCACTCCATTGAGTAATATTAGGCGAGTGAAAAAAATATAGAATACAAATGTGAGTATTAGTGAGCTTAATGTCACGCTAAAAATACGGCGCGTTGAAATTACTTTTTCACCATAAACCGTATTGTATAATCTTAGAAATCGCTCATTAATTACAGCCCGATCTTTCCATTTTATAAGTTGTAAATTTGTCCACCAATTCGCAGACAAGTCCCTCCAAACTGCCATCCTGCCTGAATAGCGTATATAGCCCTCAACAATCAGAACCATTGCAAGAATCGGCTCTTGTATAGACCATAGCTCGGAGTAACTGATCATTTATCCTCCTTGAAAAATAATACAATCAAGAGCAGATTAAAATTATGGGAGTGAAACTCCAGCAGGCCCAACACATAAATTTTTACTAATATTGAGAATAGTTATCGCGTTTTTAGCACCACCTCAGTAGCCAAATAAACTGTCACAATATTAACGTTATCTGTCTCTTATTTTTGCCATATTAACTTTCCATCAAGGCCGAGATAGATGGATGATTGCTCACTGTCAAAACTGCAAACGGATAGGGCAATCGATAGAAAAGTACCAGATAGAGGTAAACTTCGCCTCCTAGAAATTCCTTTTCCGTTTTTTTAGATTAATTTAAGCGCAGTATTACTGCGCTTATTGATTGAGTATCTGGGGTTAACTATTAACTAAGAGGTAGCCGCGCTGGGCTGCTGATGCAAATGTACATCCCGCTGAGGAAATGGAATGGAAATCCCATTGGCATCCAGTGCTTTCTTCGCCGCTTCGGTAAGATCAAAATATACCGACCAGTAGTTGGCACTCTTAACCCAGGGGCGGCAGACAAAGTTTACGCTGCTATCAGCCAATTCAACCACGGCAATAACCGGTTCTGGATTTTCTAGTACGCGCTTATCGGCGGCAAGAACACCTTCGAGAACTGTCCGTGCGGCGTCGATATCATCCTCGTAACCAATTCCAAATACCAGATCGACCCGGCGGCTGTCATTGGCGGAGTAGTTGACGATATTGTCGCCAATAATTCGACCGTTGGGGACTATGACTTTTTTATTGTCTGGGGTGAACAGAACTGTGGTGAAGATCTGGATACTTTGAATCACGCCTGAGGTGCCGGCGGTTTCAACAAAGTCGCCGACTTTAAACGGGCGAAAAATCAGCAGCAGGACACCGGCTGCGAAATTAGATAGAGATCCCTGCAGGGCCAAACCTACGGCGAGGCCGGCGGCACCGACTATAGCGACAAAGGAGGCGGTCTGAAGGCCTAGCTGGCCGAGGGCGGCTATACAGACAAAGATCAGCAGAGCGTAATACACTAGACTGCCGGTGAAATGTCGGATTGCCGGATCTACGGCGTTTTTCTCCATGATTTTTTCAAGTACTACTGAGAGTCTTTTGACGACCCATTTACCGATAACAAAGATCACCAGTGCCATTAGCACTTTGACGCCATATTGCACTGCTAGCGCCTGCATTAACTCTACTTTATCTTCCATAATCATATTCTCCCTGCCCACTTAAGGCCCATATAGGGTGCCCTAAGGCACCGTTTCCATTGTCTATTATGATGCTGTTATTTAGGCTCTACCTCCAGCTTATCGACCTTCTGGAAGCCACGAGGCAGTTTGTGACCACGACGTCCGCGCTCGCCACTGTAGTGCTCAAGATCTTTGGCCTTCATTACAAGGTAGCGCTTACCTGAGTGAACCACAAGTGAATCGCCTTCAGAAACCACACCGTAGTCGATGACGAACTCTTCTCGAGCCTGTAATCGAGAGCCGGGGATATTGATAATCTTATTACCTTTACCCTTGGCTAATTCCGGTAGTTCGGCGATGGGGAACACCAATAAGCGTCCCTCATTGGTCACCGCAGCAATTTGTGCATTGGCATCATTGACCATTTTCGGCGAGAGAATTTTAGCGCCCTTGGGCAGTGATACCACCGCTTTACCGGCCCGGTTCTTGGTGTAGAGGTCGCCAACTTTACCCACGAAGCCATAGCCTGCATCGGTTCCCAGCAGTACTTTCTGATCGTCTGCGCCCATGATCACATCGGTAAATAGCGCGCCGGAGGAGACATTAAGGCGCCCCGTGGCGGGTTCGCCCTGCCCCCTTGCCGAGGGCAGTGTATGCCCCGCCAGGGCATAGAAACGGCCCGCGGAATCCTGCAGGAAGACATTCTGATTGCTGCGACCACAGGCTGCAGAGAGGAACTTATCCCCAGATTTATAGCTCAATGTGGTGGGATCTATATCGTGACCTTTGGCGCCGCGTATCCAGCCTTTATCCGAAAGTACAACGGTAATCGGTTCGGCAGTAAGCAGATCTTTTTCATTAAAGGCTTGAGATTCGCCCCGTGAAACTAGCGGTGAGCGGCGTTCATCACCAAATTCTTCGGCGGCGGCTTTAAGTTCTTTTTTCACTAAGGTTTTTAAACGGGTATCGGAACCGAGAATTAATTCCAGCTCGGCTTTTTCCTTGGCCAGTTCATCCTGCTCGGCGCGAATTTTAAACTCTTCGAGACGGGCTAACTGACGCAACTTGGTGTCGAGGATATATTCCGCCTGAATATCCGAGAGACCAAAGCGCGCGATCAGGGCTGGCTTGGGTTCATCTTCGGTGCGGATTAGATGAATCACTTCATCAATATTTAAAAAGGCGATCAACAAGCCATCTAAGAGGTGCAGGCGCTTGTCGACTTTTTCCAGACGGTAGCTGAGGCGCCGGCGGGTAACATCGGTGCGGAACAGCAGCCAGTCTTTGATAATCTGACGCAGATTCATGACACCAGGCTTGCCATTGATACCAATAATATTGAGGTTAACTCTGTAGCTACGCTCAAGGTCACAGGTGGCAAATAGATGGTCCATCAGAGCTTCGACATCTACGCGATTGGAGCGCGGAGTAATCACTAGTCGAGTCGGATTTTCATGATCTGACTCGTCTCGCAGATCTTCCACCATCGGCAATTTTTTATTGCGCATCTGGGCGGCGATCTGTTCGAGAATCTTTGAGCCGGAGGCTTGGAACGGCAGTGCGGTAACAATAATATCGCCATCTTCTCGATGCCAAACGGCACGCATTTTGATCGAGCCGCGACCGGTCTCATAGACATTTTGAATGTCTTTTTGTGAGGTGATAATTTCGGCATCGGTGGGGTAGTCCGGCGCTTTAACAAACTCCATCAGTTCGGCGACGTCAGCTTTCGGGTTGTCGAGCATATGCAGGCAGGCACTAACCACTTCATTTAAGTTGTGGGGCGGAATATCGGTAGCCATACCCACGGCGATGCCGGTGGTGCCATTGAGCAGTACATTAGGTACTCGCGCTGGGAGAATTTCTGGCTCGTCCATCGTGGCGTCAAAGTTGGGTCGCCAGTTGGCGGTTCCCTGTCCCAATTCCGAGAGTAGTGCTTCGGCATATTTGGAAAGCTTTGATTCGGTGTATCGCATGGCGGCAAATGACTTTGGATCATCTGCAGAACCCCAGTTGCCCTGACCGTCCACGAGCGGGTAGCGGTAGGAGAATGGCTGGGCCATAAGCACCATAGCTTCATAGGCGGCGCCATCACCGTGGGGATGAAATTTACCAATTACATCACCGACTGTGCGCGCGGATTTCTTATATTTGGCGCTGGCTTTGAGGCCGAGCTCACTCATGGCGTAAATGATGCGTCGCTGAACCGGCTTTAGGCCGTCGCCAATATGCGGCAGGGCGCGGTCAAGAATGACGTACATTGAGTAGTCTAGATAGGCCTGTTCAACATATTCGCTCATAGGTCGGCGTTCCAACCCTTCGCTATTAAAACTTACGATATCGTTCATCGTTGTTCCTATTTATAAAATCATTAAAGATCGGCTATGCCAGCCAGATCCCCTTTGCTTTCAAGCCAGCTGCGACGATCCGGGGCGCGCTTTTTCGCCAGCAACATATCCATTGTCGAGTCGGTGCTGTCATCCACATCGACGGTGAGCTGCACCAGACGACGGGTGTCTGGATTCATAGTGGTTTCCCGCAACTGTAATGGGTTCATTTCACCCAGCCCTTTAAAGCGCTGCACATTGACCTTGCCACGTTTGTTCTCGGCTTCAATGCGATCGAGAATGCCCTGCTTTTCCGATTCATCCAAGGCGTAGTAGACCTCTTTGCCCACATCGATACGGAACAGTGGCGGCATGGCCACATAGACATGTCCGGCGGTAACCAGTGGTCGGAAGTGACGCACAAACAATGCACACAGGAGGGTGGCAATATGCAGTCCATCGGAGTCTGCATCGGCGAGGATGCAGATCTTGTGGTAGCGCAGCTTTTCAAGATTTTCGAGAGCTGGATCTATGCCCAGAGCCACTGAGATATCGTGCACTTCCTGAGAGCCAAGGATCTCTTGTGAGTCCACTTCCCAGGTATTTAGGATCTTGCCGCGCAGAGGCATAATCGCTTGGTTTTCACGGTTGCGCGCCTGCTTGGCAGAACCGCCAGCAGAGTCACCTTCAACAAAGAATATTTCGCAGCGCTCGGGTTCACCGCTGGAGCAGTCCGCGAGTTTGCCGGGCAATGCTGGACCCTGTGTGATCTTTTTACGCACCACTTTTTTGCTCGCACGCATCCGGCTCTGGGCGCTAAAGATACAGAGTTCGGCGAGTTTCTCGGCCTCTTCTGTGTGCTGGTTGAGCCAGAGACTAAAGGAGTCTTTGACCACACCGGAGACAAAGGCCGCGGCCTGTCGCGACGAGAGTCGATCTTTGGTCTGACCAGAAAACTGGGGATCTTCAAGTTTGGAGGAAAGCACAAAACTACAGCGGTCCCAGATATCGTCTGGAGTCAGTTTGACTCCTCGCGGTAGAAGATTTCTAAATTCACAAAATTCACGCATGGCATCTAGCAGGCCGGTGCGCAGCCCATTGACATGGGTGCCGCCCTGGGGCGTAGGAATCAGATTAACGTAGCTCTCTTGCACCAGTTCGCCACCATCGGGCATCCACTGCACCGCCCAATCGGCGGCCTCGTTGGCTGCAGCATAGGTGCCGATAAAAGGTGTGGCTGGCAACACGTCCCAGCCCTGGAGCGATCCAGACAGGTAGTCTTGCAGGCCATCCTGATAGTGCCACTCTTCGCTCTCATCGATATTCTCATCGTAAAAGCTAACCGTTAAACCACTGCAGAGCACGGCTTTGGCACGCAATACATGACGCAGCCGCAGCAGTGAAAATTTAACCGAGTCGAAGTAAGTTGGGTTGGGCCAGAAGCGTAAGATGGTGCCGGTGTTGCGCTGCCCGCAGCTGTCGATCACTTGCAGGTCCGAGGTCTTGTCGCCATTGGCAAAGGTGATCTGATGGACATTGCCACCGCGCTTGACGGTCAGTTCGAGTTTGTCAGACAGGGCATTGACCACTGAGACACCGACACCGTGGAGACCACCGGAGAACTGGTAGTTCTTATTGGAGAACTTGCCACCTGAATGCAGAGTCGAGAGAATCACCTCAACACCTGGTATGCCCTGCTCTGGGTGAATATCTACCGGCATGCCGCGACCATCATCACAAACTGACAGGGAGCCATCCTTGTGCAGGGTCACATCAATGCGACTGGCATGTCCGGCCAGAGCCTCATCGACACTGTTGTCGATCACCTCTTGGGCGAGATGGTTGGGGCGGGCGGTGTCGGTATACATGCCCGGGCGTTTGCGTACCGGATCTAGTCCAGTGAGGACTTCAATATCTTCTGCGTTATATGTGCTCATGCGCCCTACAGGTCAGGTTGTAATTGTGGGTTGCTCGGAACCGTCGACACCAAAAATTGGTGGATGGTTGCCAGGTGTCGATGATAATCAATAAAGCTATGATCGCCACCGGATTCAAGAATTATTTTGCAGCCTCGATAGCGCTGCTCTGCATCACGATAATCAAGCACTTCGTCACCGCTTTGCAATAGCACTAGGTAATTATTTTTATTATTTATCACCGCTGGGTCCCAGCGCCGGTATTCGTCGATGTGCTGAGGCTCAAACACCCAGCTTTCTCCGCTGTGATAGTTGCGGTTTTCCCCGAGCCATTTATCTAAACCGCGCGCCGGGCTAACCGCTGGATTAATCAATACGGCGCTGAGATTGGATCCACTGACCAAGCCAAAATGTTCGAGCAGACAGGTAGCATAAAAACCGCCCATAGAACTGCCAACAACAAACACCGGCTCTGACAGGCGCGCTTCAACTATTTCCCGCAACAGCGCCATCGACTGATCAGCATAGGGTGGCAGTGATGGGCAGATAAACTCTATTTCAGGGGCCTTTTCCCCGAACCACTGCTGGGTCTGCTGCGCCTTCGCGGACTCTGGCGAACTATTAAACCCATGTAAATAAAGCAGCGTTGGCATTGACGGCAATCTATTTTTTGGAAGGCGATAGTATAGCCAAAGCGACGGCTTTAGGGTCGATTGATTGCGCAGTAATTGGACAGGCGGTATTCGAGAGAGTGACTAGTAACCGGCACAGCTGCGATCGCACTGCTGGGCAAAATCTTTGAGAAATTCAACGCCGGTATCGAGGCTGCCGTCTTCATGTAAATCTAACCAGCGATAGCCCGGCGGTTTATCGGCGAGACCAAAGTCATGGCTGTGCTGCTCGAATTGAACGCAACTTGAGGGGGTGGAAAAAACCGGAATCTCTCCCCACAGGCTGTCGTGGTGCTGATGCACATGGCCGGTAATCACAGCCTTGATCTGACCGTGAGCAACGAGCAACTCGTAGAGGCGATGATGGTTGTCGATCTGCTGCTGGTCGAGCCAAGTGGAGTTAACCAGCACAGGAGAGTGGTGCACGGCGATCACGACAAACTTACCTGCCAGCTGCTTTAAACTCTGCTCGGCAAATGCCAATTCGGCCCCTGAAAAATGCCCTCCAGGCTGACCTACTTTGGAGCTATCCAGCAATAGTATGGCCCAATTGCCGGCTTCATAAATACGCACCCGAGGAAAGTTCGGCAGGTTGGCCTCCATGCTCGCGACGTTGTCGTGATTGCCGGGGAGCCAGATCGCATCCCGGGCTTTTTCACTCAGGGTTTTATTGAGTAGCTGATATGCGCCGGCCTGATAATCGCTGGCCAGATCACCGGTTAGAAGCAATAGATTGTCTCCGCGACCCTGAGCTTCGGAGGCCTGCAGTACCGCTGTAAAACTGTCGAAGGTGGTTACACCGCCGAGGGTCTCCTGTTCGTCTGCACCCAGGTGCAAATCAGTGATTTGGGTAATTTGCACTGTACTCATTAAATCTCTCGCGCTGTGTGGCTCTCCGTTTACTGCAGAGAAAGTTTTACTTTACTCATGCCGTGGCTCAATCCGTGGGCTAACAGATCACTTAAAAACATATTCCATTGCCATTTTTCATCCGGAGCCTGCATTGATGATTTCTCGGCCAGCTCCCAGGGAATGGTTCGATCACTGCACCACTCAACCACTTCTGCCATCTTCGCGTCATGATAGATTCGCACTTTGATCTGAATTTCTGGCAACCACTCTGGCCTTGCGCTCTCGGCGACAATACTCAGCAAGTGAGTATAGCGGGTGATCTCATCTATTCGAACCTGCATGCCACTGTTGCATTCATGGGTAAAATCAACATCGATACTTTGCCCCAACTGCGGCAGCCTAGGCATCAGGCGCAGCAGGCGCACGTAATTGAGCTCGCACTCACCGTGCAGGCGCTGCAGATTGTGTCGCTGGCGTCGTCGTTCAGATACTGACAAAGTCGCTTCTCGCTGGTCGTGATGCAGTTAACTTTTTCACTTTCGTGACTCTTTTTAGGCTGATATTCAAGACTCAAGTCTCAATCGTTGATGGTTTAATTGTAGCCAAAGCAACGCCACCGACATGGCCGCACTGTTGAGAAGACCCTGTGAAAACGCCTCCATAGTTTCATCGTAGCTCCAAACATGCAGCAAAATATCCTCACCGCCGCTCTCGAGACCAAATATGCCACCGCGGTCACTAAGGTCGACAAGACCACAGAAGAGGTACATTTTTTCATCTGTACCCCCAGAGCTGACCAGATAGTCGCAGATTGGTAGCAGCTTTTCCACTTCGAGACCGCTCTCTTCATAGAGTTCTCTGACCGCCACCTGCTCTGGACTTTCACCGGCCTCGATCATTCCCGCAATAACCTCGTACTGCCAGGGTCCGCGAACTTCATTGAGTGCTCCGGGACGAAATTGTTCGATCACGCCGACCCTGTGATTGCGCGGATCATAAAGCAAGACGCCCGCCGCATCCCCGCGCTGGAACAGCTCTCGGCGCAGGGGCTTGCTCCAGCCGCCGCCGAACAGTCGATGCTCAACCGCCATGCAGGTCATTTTAAAGAAACCCTGAAATACTGTCTCGGTTGATTTTAACCGATAGTCGGAAGGTCCAAAGCGATGCTTTTTATCCATTGTCTGACTGTCTCTTTATAGTGGGAATATCTTTTACGTTGGAGCTTAAACTATTTGATCATTTAAAACGTCTAACCATAGAGTTCAAATATCGCACTAATTTGGTGCCGGATCATTAAAGGCTGAGTATGACTTCGAATAAACCTGCTAAACTAAACCTCGTCCAAATGGAGGTCATATGCACATTGTAAAAAAACATTTTTTGATTGCTGCTGTCGCGTTTTTAGCGCCACAGCTAGCTGTCTCTGATTCACTTGTCGATATATACGAAAGTGCGTTGGAAAACGATCCAGTTCTGAGAGCTGCACGAGCCAGCTTTAATGCTGATCGAGAAATTAAAAATATCAGCCGCGCTGCTCTTTTGCCGCAATTGGCTATATCTGGCGAATACAAAGAGTCTGAAACAAACGAAGACTCCAGCACCAGTTTTAATATTAATGGTCAGCTCTTGCCTTCAGTTAACCAGGGTAGAATCGATAGTGACGGCACCTCATACAGAGCCTCGCTAACTCAGGCTATTTTCGACATGCCCTCATGGTATCGTTTCCAAGGCAGCAAGTCGCTCAGTGAAAGTGCCCGTGCGCAGTTTGCCGCCGATCAGCAGAGCCTGATTATTCGGGTTAGCGATGCCTACTTCAATGTATTGCGTGCCTACGACAATATGCAAACTCGCAATGCAGAAGAGCGTGCGATTCAGCGTCAGCTCGAGCAGACTCGAGAGCGTTTCGAAGTGGGTCTGTTACCGGTAACCGATGTTCACGAAGCTCAGGCAGTCTACGATGATGCCGTGGTCAATAGCCTCGAAGCACGGGGAGCATTGAATATCGCCTTTGAACGGCTGCAAGTGCTCACCGGTGAAGAGCACAATGTGCTTGCGGGACTGGCAGAAAAATTTGTTGCGACCAACCCCCAGCCTCTAGACAACAGTGAGTGGGTGGATTTCGCGATTGGCAATAACTATCCCCTCAAGGTCGCCAAGCTGGGCAAAGACGCAGCCTATAATAATGCCAAAGCTGCAGCGGCAGCGCGCTTGCCCAAAATCACTGGCAGCGCCAGCTACTTTGACGCAGACTCTGACGGCACTCGATATACAGTGCCCTTTGATAGTCAGCAGGATGGCAGCTCATTTGCGGTTTCGATCACTATGCCAATCTGGCTCGGCGGTTCTCTGGACGCTCAACGCCGTCAGGCCAAACAGCGATCGATTGCCTCAAGTGAAGGCTATATTGCCACCAAACGCAATACGGTTCAGGCCACTCGCTCACTGCACCAGTTGGTGCTGACCAATACTGCGCGAGTTAAAGCCCGCGCTCAGTCGATCACTTCAGCGGACAGTGCCCTGCAGGCAACTCAGGCGGGCTATGAAGTGGGCACTAGAAATATTGTCGATGTGTTGGTGGCTCAGCGCACAGTTTTTCAGGCGCGTCGCAATTTTGCCAATGCCCGTTATGACTATATTTTATCGATGATGGGTTTAAAGGAAGTCGCCGGCCAGCTATCTCCGGATGATGTCTATGAACTCAATGCTTGGCTGGATCCGCAGCTGGTAATTAATAAAGCGGCCAATTAGTAATCGGTTGGATGGCCTGAGGCGATTAGGGTCTCGGGCTGTCTACTGGCTCAAGCTGTCTACTCGCTCAAGCTGTCTACTCGCTCAAGCTGCTATCAATCACTGCCAATAACTTCTCCAGCGCACCACGGTTGGCTTCGGCCACAAACTGCGCCTGGCGGCCCGTCTGCTGGGCCTGATCTGGATTTTCGATCAACTCTATCGCTGTCTCTGCCAGCGCCGCAGCATCCTCGATTAACGATAGGCCTCCAGACTCAGCTAACAAGCGCGATACCTCAGCGAAATTAAACACCGACAGTCCACTCAAGATCGGCTTACTCCAAGCGGCTGGTTCAATCATATTGTGGCCGCCATTGCTCACCAGACTGCCGCCGACAAAGGCGATATCGCAGGCGCCAAAGAATGTCATCAGCTCACCCATCGTGTCACCAAGCAGTATATCCGCCTGCTCCACCGGATCATTGCTGCTGCGCCTTGCCAGGCTGTAACCTGAAGCGAGGCAGAGGTCGGCAACCTGATTAAAACGTTCCGGGTGACGGGGCACCAATACCAGCAAGACATTGTCGATACGCTGTCTAATTTGGCCAAAGGCCTGCAGAATAATTTCGTCTTCACCGCGATGGGTGCTGGCCGCCAATAGAACCGGGCGCTGCCCAGCGCCGCGCCAGTACTGCCCAAGCGCCTCGGCGCTGAGCCTGATATGCTCATTGAGTTCGAGATCAAATTTGATATTACCACTGATATAGAGATTTTCAGGAGGTAGCCCCAGCGCCTCAAAGCGCGCGCCGTCATCTCTGTGTTGAGCCGCAACGGCACTCAATTGAGCAAACATAGGTGCACTGAGTTTTGGCACTCGAGCATAGCCGCGAGCGGACTTTTCTGACAGTCGCCCATTGGCCAAAATCACGGGAATCTGACGCTGATAACAGGCGGCAACCGTATTTGGCCATAGCTCGGTCTCCATAATAATCAGTATCTTTGGCTGTACTCGACTGAGAAATCGCGCCACCGAACCAGGCATATCATAGGGTGCATAGCTGTGATCCACCGAATCTCCAAAGGCAGCGATTATGCGCTCGGATCCGGTAGCAGTCATGCAGGTAACTAGCAGACGATGGTCTGGGTATTTTATTTGTAAGGCTTTAACCAGAGGCACTGCGGCGAGAGTTTCACCCACCGAAACCGCGTGCAGCCAGATAATCTCTTTACTCGACTCCGGTGCCGAGACAAACCCAAAGCGCTGCAGCCAGCGTTTGCGATAGTTGGGTGTGGCAATTCCACGAAACAGCAGGCGCAGCAAAATAAGCGGCAACAGCAAGTAGAAGAAAACTGAGTAAAGGTGTCTTGGCATAGTTTTAACCAGCCTTAAAGGGCTGCAAAGGCGATTATATGTCTGTAGTCAAAATAGCAGAATTAATACCCACAAGCCATGCTAGATATTCTCGTTAAGCCGGAGTGGCTATTGAGCTTGGACGCCGTGGAGCGCTAAGAACGCGGTGCTTTTATCACCTAGAATGGCACGCAGGGTCTCAACCGTCTCGAGGGGATTATCCGTTGCATGGAGCACCACCCTGTCGTTATCCAGCGGCGCAATGCTATTGATATGGTCGCGAATCACTCTTTTAATCAAGACATCGGTTTTTTTCAGGTGTGGGTAACGCTTGGCCAGTTTGGCCGCCGACATGGCGATCGGCAATAGTCCCTGCTCTGGAGCATCGCGACACATAATCGCTATCACCGGTTGCACTGGCTCTGGGCGATATTTTTCAATCCAGTTACCACCTCGGGTCTGGCTCATCAGACGGTTTCTGGCATCGGTATCCAGTATTAACTCATCCAATATGGTAAAGCGCTCGGCAATCATTTTCCGGGCCTGTTCTTGCAGCTCCGGCGTGTCGCAGTCATCCCGCAGAACAAACACAGTGAGATCTCGCGCAGCGGCGATATCCTCTTCACAGGCGGCTCGATCGCGCTCAATCAGCGCTCTTAGAAAGGCGTGCTGATCGGGCCAGCGTAACATCAGGTCGTTAGACATACTCCAGCCACTCTCAAACAACCGATCGTGTAGCTCAACCAGAGTCGTACTGTCCGCTACAGAAAATCCAGCGGCCTCTGCCAGCGCCTGCAAGCCGGCTAGATAGTCTCGCGGTGGAAATTCATCATGGAGCGCATCGAGGCCCGTGGGAATGCCACAGCGGTGACCTTTGTGATAGCAGAGGTGATAGGCAAAGGCGAAGAACTCATCTTCCGGGCAGGGACGATAGAAACCTCGCGGATCTTTTACCCGGCGGCTGAGAATTCGGTGCGCATGGGCCGGCATATAATAGGGCATGCCGTTGTAGCTGGTGCCCGACTGACCTGATGCAGAATAGTAGTCACACTTCACCTTGCCGGGACGGACTGCAGCTAGATTGAGGGCGATTTTGATCTGTGAATCGGCAATCAAATGGTCTACATCGTGCTCATTAGAGAGTTCGTCTGCAGCATTCATGGGCACATCATCGGCCCAGCGCAAGACAACACAGGCTACTCCAGCGGCTTCCATTTCCCGATAAAAGTTCGCCAGATCAGTGGTCTTAAATCGAACCGTGCCTTTCTTTATTCGTGCATGGGCATGGCGAGCATTAAATACCAGCTTGGTGAGCGCAGTTTTCGCCTCATTCAGCAACTTCATCCTCTTTCCTCTGTTTATCGGGCCGGGCGCAATTGTAAGCGCGCTCGGACAGATTGGCGAGCGCCAAGCAAGGCTAAAACACGGGCAGAGAAGGATTCAAAATCGATGCTGTGGTGAGCCTGTCGATGCAGCTCAAGCAGCCATGCATCGCAGAGTGCAGAGCGCTGATCAGTAGGGGCGTTGCGAATATAATAGGCAGCTAGATGTTCCAGCATCCATTCACTTCGCGGATCGTGAAAGCTGGCGTACTGCCAGTCAATCACGCAGTAGCCTGAAGTGGGGTCTTGCTCTGGCAGAAAGATATTTTCGTCACGGGCATCGATATGCATGGCGCCGGCATCATACATAGCCACCAGCGCGGGGATACCCAGCTCTGCGGCTCGGGCATAACCCTGGGGCGAGCTGCTGGCTATATCGAGAAGATCGCGCTGACCTTCCAGCCATTCAATAACAATTCCGGATCCGGCAACAAATCCAAAGTGACGCTTTTCCAAATAGGCATAGACCTTTGGCACAGAGATCTTGCGCGCTGCCGCTTCGTGATAATTAATAAATTCTTTGCGCGCATATTTTCGGTAGCGCAGGCGTGAAAAAGGACTTTTTAAGGGGAATAGCTTGGCCACTGCCTTGCCACTGGGTAATGGCGTTGCATTCATCTGCAGCACTAAGCGCTGGCGAGCCTGCTTTAATAGCTTGGTGGCTTCTGGTGCGGTCTCTGATGAAGGATCGGGCAGGCTCACTAGCATGGTCGCATTGCTGTCTTCTGACAGCTCATCGGTAAACCAGACCGAGGAACCTTGTGGCCCAGGCACTGCCTTTCGCTGTAACAGGTCGCGCATTTGGAAACTCCATAGAAGGACTCCGAGCGACTCAATACAAAGGTGCAATTGGGTGACTGTTTGTTCTTCTTATTATTGTTTTATTCTTGTTGTTTTGTCGTACTTGCCAACTTCTACTTTTCTGTTGCGCAAAATAAATCTAAACATAGGGCTGTTTCAAGAATCGAAATTTATACTGCAGAGATGATGTTATACACCATGCCAAAGGTTTTAAGTGGCAGTCCGCAAAGTCGGTAAGATACCAGAATCAACCTTCACATACTATTGTCATTACAGACGCCCTAAAAATAGAATCAACCTGTATATGAAGTATAAAGAGGCACTGGAATGGCTTCTCATAGCGGCATGTGCTGCGCCAATTACGGCCACGGCTATAGGAGGTTAGCTAAGAGTTTCTAATATTTGAAGAGTTTTCGAAGAGCGCTTAAGAAGCATTAAGAGATAGCGCTACCAATGACCAACAGGAGTCCCTATAACCGAAGTAAATTTTTCAGTTAGCGCCTGCACATGCATTGAATTCGGATTTCTCCAGGACCCCCGAACAGAGTATTGATGCTCTAGATAGGACAGAAACTGCTCAATAAGAATAGTATCTGGCTGACTGCCAGATAGCTGATTAATAACAATGGGCAATTGCTCCATTGAACTCAATGGGTGGGTAAGCCCCTGAATTCCAAAGCAGGCTTCTCCCAAGACAATGACTGATTTATGCAGTAATAATGCTTCAATTCCAACACTGGAATTAATCGTAATCACCGCCTCAGATTGTTCAATCAACTCTTTTGTATCTCGGTTGCTAAAAATAATCTGTGGATTTTTATCGTAAAGCTCGCTGTATTTATGAGGGTCGGAGGGGTGCTCTTTAATCACAAACTTTAGGTCGCGATCATTACTCTGCTGCATAGCATATTCAATCCAGCGATAGAGTTCATACATGGTTTTAATTCGCGGGGAGTTGAGCAGTACTTGGCTATCAAACTTTACCTGAAAGGGAACAAAGATAAATTTTTCCGGAAGCGACTTGTGGAAAATATGACTTTTCGCGCGGGACTTTTTTGAGCGGTGAAATTTTCGTGTTACCAGATTCCGCTGAGCAATGGGAGTTGAACGCTCTATCGCCGCCTGTGCTTTGTAAAAACTAGCCTCCCTGGGGAGACTATTGGCGTCATTGACACCACTTAAATCAAATGTGGTGGTATTGGGCAGCAAACCATTTTCAAAGTGGACCACGGGAATATTGAGCTGCTGCGCCAAATGTTTGATGGCAAATTCAGGCAGTCTATGGCCATTCCAAAGGGCTATACATTTGGGTTGGTATTTATTAAGCAGGCTATAAAAGCGCCGGTAGTAACGCAGATACTGACCTTCATAATAACTTTGAATAAGAGTCCAAACCCATTCAGGAGCAGTGT